>Ga0228711_1000196_pt1 | contig 61112 bp, 35 predicted proteins | sample MedpolnodulmetaG_2_FD_177996 | JGI IMG/M metagenome (GOLD analysis project Ga0228711, IMG submission 177996) | Root nodule microbial communities from Medicago polymorpha collected in Santa Monica, California, United States - brown nodules | ecosystem: Host-associated > Plants > Roots > Nodule... | reverse complement strand
AATAACAAATAATTACTGCTAAAAATAAATTAGAGAACAAGTGAAACTTATCGAATTTGGTTGCTGACACAGCTCCATCAAAATCTTCACAAATCAAATTGGAGGAAACCTGCAAAACAACACACTGCAAGTAGCCTGAGGCGTGACATAGTCACTGTCCATGAGGATTTTATCCGCCTCATAAGCGCATATCCTCCCAGGATACAACAGTTCTTCCCCGTTATGAATCATAACCGGAGGTGACAGAACAACTCGAATTTAGACACATGAGATGCACCCAAGAAGCCTAACGTGAATAACACCGCACCGCCTTTAGAAAGTTGTAATCGAAATAATGATGACTGCTCAACAAGTATGAGCATTCTTGTTAAAGTAGGACTTCATGATGGGCATAGAACCAGAAATGGTGCCCCGTCTAGACAAGATCAATCGTAATCATCTATTTCCTCATTGTTTTTTGTTAAAGTGGATATGATGTAAAAGGTTTTGCTGGAGATAATTTGTGGTTTATGGTACCATTGTAATTGTGCTTGTCGTACTTGTTTAAATTTATTCTTTTTTAATATGCGTGTCCAAACTTTGAAGGGTAAAAAGTTAGAGACACAAGGAGAAGCATTACATCTCGATCCAACTGCGACTTCTGCATGTTACAACAAGAGCAACACTAGCTAGAAACAACACCATTCAGAAGCCACGTAAATAAGTATGTCCCAACATCAAGAACATCATTCTGCATGCAAGTTGCTTGAACTGCTAGTTGTTTAACCGATGCGGCTAACTATGTGGTAGTGGTATCTACAAAGGATGATAGATATATTGCAAAGATTGATGGGATTAAGAGTTTGGAACAAAAGTGAGTATTCTCAAATGATTTCGAATGTTCACAATTTTGTAATTATAAGCGCTAGTATAGTTGATTGAACAATGATAGGAGGTTCTACAAAGTTTGAACTACCATTTTTTGCCGTTGAGATTGAGTTTGTCACTTCCTTGGTTCTTCTCTACATGTCATTTTTGTAGAAATTTGCATATTTACCTGTCATTTTTAAAACTCAATGCACCACTAACTATTATTTTCTCAATAATACCCTTACATATTTATTGCAGAAGAGAAAGTAAATAGAATGGTGTAATAAAATATTAAGTGTATTATAGGAAAAAGACAAATAATTCAATCAAAAGTAACAATATTTATTGATTTCATCAGTATGCGCAAATAATTTAAGATGACATGTACAAATGAACTCAAGGAGTATTAGTGTACTTTTTTTAAACAATTTGGGTTCTATAATTTTAAGTTCTTTCGTGCACTAATATTCTCCTAATAACTTTGGTTATCCTAGTGAATTTTGGGATACCTCTTTGAAGTATTCAAGGTCTTTCTATATTACAGGTCTTAAAAAGTAGTTTGTTTATCAAATACTCCTGTCCTAGATTACAGCATTCTCCTTGAAGGTTCTCCCTATACATGGTCTTCTTAAGCTCTGATAGGGCAGCGGAGGAGAGGCTGGACCACGCAATAGCAAATGACAACTGGTTCCAATTATTCCCGGAACACAAATGTTAGACAGTTATGACCAATCTACAACTCTACAACTATTTTACACCGTAAGCACTCTAGTATGGTGGCAAATGTTGGACAGTTCCGGTTTGAGAATTTGTGGTAAATAGATGCTGGAGTCAAAGAAGTAATTCAACACTTCTAGAGGGCAGTTAGTGATAAGGATGTGATGTACAAAATTCAGCAATGCAAAGGTGAACTAAATAGATGGACCAGAACATTGCATCATAATTTGAAAGGTGAAATTTGAGCTGGTGTACAGAAGCTAGAAAGTGTCAGAACTATGCACGGTAACAAAAATGAGCAAGACAGGGTACGAGAGTTAATGGTATTGAAAAGGCGTTTAAATTTGCTATTGATCCAAGATGAAAAGTAATGAACACCAGATTTTCCCATGTTGCTTCAACAGGGAGGAAACGCAAGAAAAGTATTCAGCACATTGTTAAAAATGAGGCTTGACAGTACTTCTCTAATCTCTTTTCCAAAGGTACGTCGTCTTACGAGAGGGAGACTCAAGCAATTAATCAATGCGTATAAGAGGAGGATAAGCAGATGCTGATCACTCCATCACAACATGAAGAAATTCATACGTCTATAAACGAAATGGATCTGAACAAATCTCTTGGTCCTGATGGTTTGAATCCGGCTTTTTATTAAAAAAAATAAATAGGAAGCATTGTGGTGTTGATGTGTTTAATGCTTGCTGCACTTGGTTGGTGAATGATTTTCTTCCTCCTGATTTGAACAAGCCAAATGAGGAGACGCAAACTACTATGCAAGATTGGAGGTCTATATTGCTCTTTACGCGACGAGATTCAAAAAATGATTAATTCATTTTGGCTGGATACTAACAGTGGAGTAATCGAGGTATTCATTGGTTGTCTTGGGACAAATTGTCTCAACCAATGAAAGTGAAAGGCATAGGATTTTGAAATCTGTGTGTTTAATTTAGCTATGTCTGCCAAACAAGTGTGGCGGATTGCGACAACCCCGTATACAATGGTGGCTAAGTTCTTCAAGACTAAATATCATTCTATAGGGGAGTTTATGGAAGCAAACAATGGGAGCAATCTGAGTTTCACATGGCGAAACATGTGCATGGGTAGAGTGTTGTTACGTGCAGGCACTAGGTGGGCAATATGGGACGTTGGTATGGACAATGTTTAGCATGAAAAATGGACATATACCCCTAACAATTCAGCCCCTTAGTTATCCTACCAATGAAAACTTGACGAAAGTATGGGATACTGAGGTAGTGAGCAGTGTGTTTGTGGCAGAAGACAATAGGAAGAGCTTGTTGAGGTTTGTCTCTAAGAGATGCAAACGCCGCGTCTATAGCTACTACTGTGAAATAACGCGCGTTAAAAACAGATTAAAATGGGGAAATATGGTATGTCTCTAAGAGATAATCGAGGAAACTTTATTCAAGCAAAAACTTCAATTTATTTGCCTGTGATAACTATCTAGGAAGGAGAGGCAGTTGGGCTTCTACTCGCCATTAAATGGATGGAAGAGATTGGACTAGACAATGTAGTGCTTGAATTAGATTCAAAATTGGTGGTTGATAGCTTCGATAATCATATGGAAGATCTCTCTTGTTTTAGTTTTATTGTTAAAGATTGTATTTTATCTTTAAATGTTAGTTGTGTTTACGAGTAAAGAACCTAATGTAGTAGCTCATGAGTTAGCTAGAGCGGCTACATCTATGGCTAGTTCTCATGTTTTTAGCATTATACCGGCATGTTTTAAACAAACTATTGCAAATGATATGACCCAAGCTTATTTCCTTCAAAAAGAATTAGTTCATTATAGCACCAGCCACTTCATGCACATTTTGTCAGGCCTCTCACAACTTTTAACTTTTCTTTTCCAGAAACTTGTCTTTTAAAAGGACTAATCATGGATAGTTCACTTCAGTCGTCTCAACAAGGTATATATATGCTTCCAATTATGCTAAGAGGAAGAAATGAAGCAGTAGGGGAGTTTAGAATGTTGAACCCACTGATAAAGAAAACGAATTAGAGGGAATTAAAAGAAAGAACATGAGAGAAAAAGGTGAAAAGTGAAGATAAGTTTGTTGTGGTAATTAACTAACAAGTTGGTTCAATAATCTTTCATGCTAAAACATCATTTTAACAAAGGACAAATAAACGAAAAATGACCCAAATCCTAATGGTTGAGTGCTCATTAGTTTTGAAGTCCCACATCGGACTGTCATCAACAGTTTTAGACTGGAACATATTCCTTTGACATTGATGATACTCTTCTTTCTACAAGAATAATCTGTACGGAAAATTCAGAATCATGTTGAATTTTGTTGACTCTTACATATTATGTCCGAATTTGAATAACCTTCTAAATTATGCAATATTGAAGTGCTCCAAGTCCCACATCGGAACATGAAGCGAGAAACAGAGGAAACATGGAATATAAATACTTATTGGAGTTGAACTGTAATACTTGAATTGAATTGAATGTCGATACACGTACTGCTAAATTATTTTCTAAAGCTGTTTTTTTCCCTGCTTTCTCATGTTTTGAAAACAATTTGTTTTCTTATGTGAGTGGATGTGGGATAAAAACAACTTGTAAATGAATTTAATGAAGACGGGTGAACTCTATCCCTTATTAAGTTCTAAATTTTTTAAATTTTAAATTTGATTTGAATCTATATCAAATTTAATTCTATTCATATGTAATATACATGTTAAAATTGTAAAAATGCAAGCATGTAGTAACTTTCTTTTTGAACCTTTTCTAGGATTTTGTGTTTGAGAAATTGGGTCTCCACTCAATCCTGTGCTAGAGTTATCTCTAGAGGATTATGGGTCGAATTTCCTTGCACAACTGTGAGTGTTCTCGGATGATTTTGAATGTTTATGATTGCGTTTCGATGACTTTGTTGATTTTAGTGTATTTAGTTGATAGTAGTGATTAGAGTCAAATTCAAAGGCACTGAAGTGGAACCCAAACAATTACATTGAACAATTATAGAAGTTGAACAAAAATTAAATCACCATCTTTCATGGTTGAGATTGAGTTTGTTCCCTCTATTCTTCTTTTCATATTGAATAAAAGAAAGAAACCATTAACCAAAAAGAAAAAAAAAACCTCCTTTAAACATAAGTTGTCAATGACTTTTATTTCTTTTGTTTTGATTTTCTTTTTACTCTTAAACTGATCTATATAATCATGTTCATCACTTTATATTTCATTCCAATTTGTGTAGATTGGTCACATTATCTCTTCATTGTCACGAACGGAATCAAAATAGGTCGTATTATTTCTTCGTTATGGCAAACTGTCTCTTAGACTGCATTATCTCTCTGTTGCAGCGAATTGATTTATATAAGCCGTGTTATCTCTTCGTTACGGTAAAAGGTCTCACTTAGCTTATGAGCACTTAGCACGTAGGAAACATTATCTCTTTGTGCATCAAACAGAAATCATCATGAATTATTATTAGTACCTAACTCATAGGCTGCATTATCTCTTCGTTGCAGCAAACAGAAGTTATCTCAAATTCCTATGAGCACTTAGCTCATAGACTTCATTAGCTATTTGTTGCAGCAAAAGATATAAATTTCAAATTACTACGAACAATGAGTTCATAAACTGCATTCTCTTTTCATTGCAGCAAACAATATCAAAGTTCATGATAAAAAGAGTGAACACATGAATTTAAATAAACCAAACAACACTAGTAAGTTGATATCACAAAGTTGGTGGTTGGTAGCTTCAATAATCATGTGAACGATCACTCTTAGTTGGTTTTATTTTAAAGATTGTATTTCTATCCTTAAATGTTGGCTTAATTGGTCATTTTCGCCTTAACTTATATATGTATTTTATTTTGGTCCCATAACTTCTAAACTGTTTATATTGGTCCTTTATCTATATCTCTGTCAGTCAAATTAGTCTTATTCTATTAATTTTAACTCCAAATATCTAAGATGGACCAACGTTAAAAGATGGTCATCATAGACTTTATTATTTTTTTCAATTTAACCCGTTCAATATTTTTAGAAAAAGGAACCATTAAATTACACATGACTATTTTATCTTACCGTGAACAAACAACGTTTAATTTGTTTTCCCTTTCTTCATCTTCTTCCCTATTCTTGTTCATCATCTTCAATACGATATTCATCAACACAATCATCATCTTCATCATATACCTAGAAAAATTCAAAAATAACAACAATCATCAAGAACATCATCATCATCGTTATAATCATCACCATCATCTCATCACAACAACCAATATTTCCTAGAAACAGAACAATAGAACAACACAAGAAGCGCCTTAGATCGAACGGTTCCATTTTTTAAAAGAATTAGTTCTTTGTAGCACCAACGATTTCATGCACATTTTGTCAGATTTTTAGAACTTTTCTTTTCCAGAAACTTGTCTTGTAATAGGATTAAACATGGATAGTTCATCACTTCAGTTGTCTCAACAAGGTATATATATGCTTCCAATGATGCTAAGAGGAAGAAATGAAGCAGTAAAGATACAGAAGAGGAGTGTTGAAGTTAGTATAGAGAATTGGGCCCTATTTTTGGTAGGCTAGGTATTTGGCTAGTCCAGAACATAAGCCTCTCAAGTCGTCAGTTTGAATAATTTTAATTAAAAATTGCGTATTCGAATAAACACTAATTAAGTTCAACGTGAATTTGAATAAAAGTTGCGTAATGATGAAATAAATTCGAAAAGTGGTAAATTCATTACATTCGAAAATATACCTTCCAACTACAACAATTATCTTACCTCTGAATGGGGTAAATTCAAACTCGCTAAGCAACAAGACTCCAACATTCGTCCGACATTTCTATTGTTCCATTCAAAAGATTAAATACCTGTTAGGCTTGGTTTAAATGACGGTATTCAAGTGTCAAAAGAATGAGGTACATTCCTTGACACTTCAATACCTTCATTTAAACCAGCCTAACAAGAATTTAATCTTTTGAAAGGAACAATAGAAATGTGGGACGAATGCTTGAGTCCTGCCGTTTAACAAGTTTGAATTACCTCATCCAGAGGAAGATAATTGTTGTAGTTGGAAGGTGCATTTCCCTACCTAATCACGATCTTCTGGCGGAATCAGACACTTGATAATATCTTCAGTTGACCTCAGCAATGTTACCCGCATATCTATCCACTGGAACATGCTGTGCTCCCAAAACATGCTCTTCACGTTTTCATCGTTCGTTAATTCCACCCAAGTGAAGGATACTCTCCCCTCGTCGAGCAGTGGACGTTTATACCGAACATATTCCACCCTCCTTGTGTCTCTAGGGTTGACTCCTTGGTTGAATTCATTCAGTTGATCCTTGAGACCTCTTAACGTTACACCAAGGCATCGAACCTTCAACCTCTGAGGTTCTCCTCCGATGAATTGTGCATGAACGTCGATCCACCCGACCATTGTTTCAAATCTACACAATAAGAAATTGAAAACAATCAATGAAAAACTCATTCAAACATTTCATCAAACACTTGGAGTGTAAATTATACATAAACCCCAAAAAATCATAAAAATAACCCTAAAATGTTTTACCCTAAAAAAAACATAAAAATAATGTAAAATATAACAAAATTATTCAACTTATATCTACTCTTAAAATAAATCATATACTTTTACATGTAAATCTACTTAAAAACTAAAATAAATAAATAAATATAAAACACCAAAATAAAGAATAACCCTAAAATTCTAAACTATGACATAAACATCATGCAAATATTTTAACTAAATTAATCAACTAACATCTACTCTAAAAATGAATTACAACATGTAAATCTACTCAAAAACTAAACTAATTTAAATCTACTCAAAAACTAAAAAAAATAAAATTATAACAACTAAAATGTAAGTTAATAGTTTTATGATTACTTACTTGTGATTTTGTTGAATAAATTTGGTAGGATTTGGTTGGGTTTTTTAGAAAGATTTGGAAAATTTTGGTAAAATGAGAGTAATAATGGATGAGAGAGCTTCTGCCAGATTTGTAGCAGAAACGCATCGGCAGTTAACTGCCGAGGTTTTCCTCGGTAGTTAACTACAGCCAGTTTCTTCATTCCTCGACAGTTAACTGCCGAGGGAGCTTTTCGTCTTTTACATGTATTTTTCAGCCCTATTGAATGTGTCAACGACAATTTTCAAAATTAAATGATGGTTCAAATAAAAGATTGAGAAAACAAGATACTGGGAGTAGTATTTTAGGTTGGTGTAAGTATTTGATGGTGGCTGAGAAAAAAAAAATCCTTTATAAGCTCCACAGAGTAGCAATGCCAATTTTTTTGAATCACCTTAATAAACAGACATGGGATCAAATGATAATCATTAGGAGAATCAAATCATTATTTTCTAGTGTTGTAGTGCAGTTTGGGCTATTTATGAGTCCTTTATTATAATTAATCAAATTTTTTTCTAGGGGATTAATTAAATAATTATCCTATGGTGTATTAATTAGAGTGGTGAAATAGATCCTTTAACCTAGGTAATGGTATATATAGGCTCTTCATGGGGCCATGAAGCTTATCTGGATATCACGTGGAATTAGAAAAGTTATATACTCATGCACATCCAAGAGGACAACAAATATTTTTTATTTTAATCGTGATATCCTCTTCTATGTTATGTATTATCTCTTGTAAAAATTAAAAAATGTTACATATTATCTAATGATTGAACTTAAATGATTGATTAGTAAATTTCAATTGAGGGTGGATTATTTGGAAAAACCTGAGTTCGAATGGTTAAGACCAACAATATATTTCTTTTCGTTACAGACAATCGAAATATGTATAAACTTAATTCCAAAAAATAAACCATCACAACAGGGACCTTCAATATATTTCTTCAATGTATAAACTTAATTCCAAAGCTGTTTCGATGCCTCACCTACTTTATTTTGAAAATTGTTCTGTTTGAATTTGAATACACTTCCATATTCAAATTGGTGGTTTTCTTAAGATAGTGGGTGGGGTATTCGAACAGCTTTCCATTAAATTTATTTAATTTGACGAAGAAGAGTGACCTTCACCCCTTTAAATCTCAAATTTACTACGTATTTAATTTTAAAATTTATTTCTATTTTTTTAATGGCAAAATATATTATATAAATAAGAGGATTAAATCTCAAGTATACACTAAGAAGAGAAAATAAAAACACCAAAAATCCCCAAAGAAAAACCACCAACACCTACAAAATGCCAAACCCCCTAACAAGCTCCTCAAAGAACCAACAGTGGTAAAAAAAGCACCAAAATTGATTTTTGCTTCAAATGTTTAGTTTCGACCAGCACTCAAGTTCCAGTCTATCTGATGAGACATCACAACAGCCTAAAAGGACCTGAGTCACAAGCTTGCTCCCGACCTCGAATCAAAAGTGATCGGCCCACAAGACTTCCAACACAAGTCAATCAGGCACCCCTCAACTCAGAACCACTAGAGCAGACACCTTAACCCGTCGAAAATTGCATGCAGGTTGCTTGAAGTGCTGGTTGTTTAACCAATGCGGCTTAATTATGTGGTAGCGGTATCTACAAAGGATGATAGATATATTGCGAAGATTGATGGGATTAAGGGCTTGGAACAAAAGTGAGTATTCTCAAATGATTTTGAATGTTCACGATTTTGTAATTGTAAGCGCCAGTATCGTTGATTGAACAATGATAGGAGGTTCGACAAAATTTGAACTCCCATTTTTTATGGTTGAGATTGAGTTTTGTAGAAATTTGCATATTTACCTGTCATTTTTAAAACTCAATGCACCACTAATTATTATTTTTCTCAATAATACCTTTAAATATTTATTGCAGATGAGAAATAGATAGAACTGTGTAATAAAACATTAAGTGTATGTGTATTATAAGAAAAAGACAAATAATTCAATCAAAAGTAACAATATTTATCAATTTCATAGGTATGCGAAAATAATTTAAGATAACATGTACGAATGAATTCAAGGAGTATTTGTATACTTTTTTTTAAACGATTTGGGTTCTATCATCTTGAGTTCTTTTGTGCACTAATATTTTCCCAATAACTTTGATTATCCTAGTGAATATTGTGATACCTTTTTGAAGTATTCATGTTCTTTCTATATTACAGGTCTTAAAAAGTAGTTTGTTTATCAAATACTCCTGTCCTACTTTACGGTATTCCCCTCGAAGGTTCTCCCTATAGGTGGTCTGCTTAAGCTCTGATAGTGCAGCGGAGGAGAGGCTGGACCGCGCAATTGCAAATGACAACTGGTTACAATTATTCCCAGAACACAAATGTTAGACAGTTATGATCAATCTACAACTATTTTACACCGTAAGCACTCTAGTATGGTGACAAATGTTGGACAGTTCCGGTTTGAAAATCCGTGGTTAACAGAACCTGGAGTCAAAGAAGTAATTCAACACGTCTGGATGACAGGTAGTGATAAGGATGTGATGTACAAAATTCAGCAATGCACAGGCGAACTAAAATGATGGAGCAGAACATTGCATCATAACTTGAAAGGTGAAATTTGAGCTTGTGTACAGGAGCTAGAAAGTGTCAGAACTATGCATGGCAACAACAATGAGCACGACAGGGAGGAAAGTAATGAACACCAGATTTTCCCATGCTGCTCCAACAGGGAGGAAACACAAGAAAAGTATTCAGCACATTATTAAAAATGAGGCTTGACTGTACTTCTCTAGTCTCTTTTCCAGAGGTACGTCGTCTTCCGAGAGGGAGACTCAAGCAATTAATCCATGTGTATAAGAGGAGGATAACCAGATGTTGATCGCTCCATTGCAACTTGAAGAAATTCATATACGACTATAAACAAAATGGATCTGAACAAATCTCTAGGTCCAGATCATATGAATCCGGTTTTTTATAAAAAAAAATTGGGAAGCATTGTGGTATTGATGTGTATAATGCTTTCTGCGCTTGATTGGTGAATGATTTTCTTCCTCCTGATTTGAACAAGCCGAATATTGTTTTGCCACCAAATGGGGAGATGCAAAATACTGTGCAAGATTGGAGGCCTATATTGCTCTTTAGGCGACAAGATTCAAAAAATGATTAATTCGTTTTGGTGGGATTCTAACAGTGGAGGTAATCGAGGTATTCATTGGTTGTCTTGGGAAAAATTGTCTCAACCAATGAAAGTGAAAGACATCTCAACCAATGAAAGTGAAAAATTGTCTTCATGCATTTTGTCTGTGTTTTACAGCTTTTCGCTTTCACAAACTTACCTTTTGACAGAACCAAGAATGGAGGGTTCACTTTAGGCATCTCAGCAAGGTACATGCTTGACATCTTCAATTCTATAAAATGTGAATAAGCTTTCTCTTGGCAGGTGGTGGCAGAATGTGATATTTATCCAAGTCTCTAGTGTAGTGAATTGTGAGTCCATCATGCGCGAGTTCAATTTATGTGATTCGTCCATGAATCTATTAAATCTAGATTTTCCTTTTGTAGGGTATACAGAGACATCTCGTTGTTTATTAGATTTCCAAGAAATAGGACTTGAGTCTAACATGGCGAAAAATGCTTGGAATTATTTTACCATATAATATGAGACACAAAGTTATATTAAGAAAAACCATTTTGGTCCTTAAACGTGTGAGGTCATTGCTAAAGAAGTTAATTAACGGATCAAACTCTCATTCATGAATACCTATAAATGCTATTCAATCACAAATCAGTGTTAGGGTCTATTCAAACTCTCATTCATGTTAATGGACTAGACTGTAGGATTTTAACGCCTATGGTGAGCGTGGACGAGAAATATCTCTGTCAATGCTTCTAATTGGTACATAATTGTGCACTTAAAGCATCTCACTGGAACATACCTATGAACTTGAGAGCAACAAACATAGCGACGTTATTATTAGAAGCTTAAATTCAGCATAAATCTATTGATGAAAGTTTTGTCTTTGTCTTCAAAAAATATTTGTTCTGTTTTAGATTAAGCTTAGGATAATCAAAGACCGTATCCATCTCAAGTTATGCGGTTCAAATATTTTAGTTTTATCATTCAAAATAATGAAGACAGTCACAACAAGATGTAAGTAACCTTAAAAATATAATTGAAAATAAGACTTAAACTAAAACCTCTGTACCATATAACAACATGTGACACAGGCTAACATTAAGTTAATTTTAATTTTTTTTTTTGACCAACCTTAAGTTAAGTTAATTTTAATATAATAACTGGAAGGTCCTTTACAAACAAAAGAAAAATGATTTAAATATGTACATTGTACTATGAGTGTGATAGTGCTTTATGTCCCACATCGGAACATCAAAGAGTGAAAAATAGCAGACGTCGAATATAAAATGAGAAGCGATCTTTCATTATGCATATGACAGTTTTCATTTTCTTTTCATACTGTTATTTAGTGTGCGTTATGTGATTTCAGAACTTCAAGAGCCTCAAAGTGAATTTGGAGACTCTGATTGGAGTTTTGGAATTTCATGTTGCATCCTATTAAAATAGTTAAAAGAAAGAAAAAAAATAGTTAAAAGATTTTTCAAGTTTAAAATTAAAATTAACTTGAAGCTTATGTGCTATTATATCTAACTTGAGTACTTCATATTAATTATGTAATTTCAGTCTTTTTAAATAAGTAAATAGGCAATTACCTTGCCTAAAATTGTAAGTTTCGTCGGTTACTCTCTGTTAACAAAACTTTAATTACCTTTGAAATTGTACAACGTTGATCAATTTACCTCCTTCGTCAAATTCTTCTGTTAGTCAACATAACGTTTTGCAAATACCCCCCTGAAGTTTTGCACTTGTGTACAAAATGCTCCTCGAACTTAAAATTTATATATATTTTTTCGAGTAAACCCTCATTTGAGTCCCTGAAAGTGTACCTCGCTATCAGGCACATCCCTGAATAAATGAAACAAACCAAAAACTCCTTCAATGTTGGTTCCGTTAGTCAAATAAGTCCAAAACGTTAACTTGGTGTTAACTCTGGTGATGTATCCCAATTTTTTGCCACATCAGATGCTTAGTGGGACGACTACATAGTCTAGGGACCGAAATGAACAGAATAAGTCCATCATTTTTGGGTAAAGTTAAACAAACTTCAATCTTCATCTTCTTGGTGCTCCCTCTCTCAAACCTCCATCAAGCATCATACTCACCAAAACAACCACAAAATACCGAATTTCAGATCGAAACACTCAAAATCAATACTTTACAACATTCCTTTCCTTTTCAAAACTTGGAAAATATGCATTAATCCAAATTACCGAAAAATGCAATCATCCAGACCCATTAAAACAAAAACCTTCTCAAATTAAAATCCTCTCTCAACACCATTCTAACAAATCATGTGAATTAAACCATTATTTTCATTTTCAAATAGCTACACTCATCTCTCTTGCTCACCTTCCACTCACTCGCTAAGCCTAACATCATCTTTGTTCATCACTCTCCATTTTTTCATCTTATTTTCACCACACTTCCATCAAAATGAAGAAAAGGGATAAATAGTAAATAAAATAGACCCTATCGATCAATGTGCAACATCAACCTCAATCACAAGTTGACTCCACAAAAGTTTTGTTCATTAGAGAAGAGAAACAAAATATTTATTTTGGAAATTAATAGTTGCAGAAAGGGTAACAGAGCTAGTGCTATTTTTATGGGTTACATTAATCTCTTTGATTAAAAATTGTATATCAGATCTATGGTTTTTGGTGCTCATAACAATGTGGAGGAGATGGTGTTGGAATGGAAAGAGGAGAAGAAGAATTTGCATGCATACATTGTAGATTTTTTGAGATTGTTTTTGTCCCAATTTTGTTTCTGAGTTCGGTTATTTCTCTTTGCTTTCTTTTTCTCTTCTTTCAGGATTTGTTGTTCTTCTCAAAAAAATTCTACAGAGTTGGTACCATTGTTGAAGAAGTTCTTCTCAATGCAAATTTGGTACAGCAACCCACAAACAAGAAGGGATGAAGTTTCTGGGTACAGAGTTGAAAGAATGAATCTACTGGTTTTTAGTATTTTTTTTAAAATAATTAATACTTGTATTCATTTTGGTCCCTTGCCAATCTGGAAGTCACACGTAAGCGTCTGAAGTGGCAAGTTAACAGACACATCAGCACCGTCAACACTTTGTTAACGTTTTGGACTTATTTGACTAACGGAACTAACATTAAAGGAGTTTTTGGTTCGTTTAATTGATTCATTGATGTGCCTGGTAGCGAGGTACACTTTCAGGGACCCAAATGAGGGTTTACTCATTTTTTTTCTTATCCTTGACTCAAAAGATATTAAAGGCAAACATTGTCCAAGGAACAAGTTAAGAAAAGCCTCTAACGAGGATATTTGAAATTCATTACACTTAAAATCATTATCCAAATTCATTACACCTAAAAACATTGTCTCTAGGATGAGAGAAAGTTTGGCACTTGTAGTTTGATGTATTGAGAGCATCAATTTCTTTCTGAACTCTATGTTGAGATTCTTCCTTTAACAATGAATTTATTCTCATACGGTTCTCAATTACCATCTCCTACTATGCAATTTCAGTCTTTTTAAATTTCTGAAATTGTGGCCCATGTCAAAGGAAAACCCAATTTTTAGAAGCAACCATATATGAAATGAAAGGGTTGAGTAAAAAAAGTTGATTTCTGAAATTGTGTCCATGGATGCCCATGTCAAAGGAAAACCCATTTTTCAAAAGCAACCTTGGAAATGACTTTGAGAGAAGGTTGTAATCAATAATCTTGAATAGTAGAGGAAGAAAAAGATGGAAAATGTATGCTTATGGATTCAGAAAGAAGCTAATATAGCAGCTCATGAGTTAGCTAGAACGGCTACATGAACATCTAGGGCTAGCTCTCATGTTTTTAACATTATACCGGCATGCATTGAAGAAACTATTGCAAATGATATGACATAAGCTTATTTCCTTCAAAAAGAATTAGTTCATTATAGCACCAATGACTTCATGCACATTTTGTCAGGCTTTTTACAACTTCATGCACTTCAGTCAACTCAACAAGGTATATATATATGTGCTTCGAATGATGGTCTGAGGAAGAAATGAAGCAGTAAATACACAATAGGAGAGTGGACTTAGATTGTTGAACCCACTGATAAAGAAAACGAATTTAGAAGGAATTAAAAGAAAGAACATAGGAGAAAAATGGAGATAAGTTTGTTGTGGAAATTAACTAACAAGTTCAGTTGGTTCAATAATCTTTCATGCTAAAACATCATCATTTTAATAAAGGAAAAATAAACAAAAATGACCCAAATCCTAGTGGTTGAGTGCTCATTAGTTTTGAAGTCCCACATCGATGCATCAAGAGAGAAGTACAACAAGTGTCTAATATAAACTCCAAAGCAACCTCCACTGAAACCATTCGAGCATCTTCTATTTTGATAGCTTCTTTTTGATCTCCTTGGTGATCATAAAAATTTGATTCCTTCTTTCATTTTCATTTTATTTTTTGAAAATCTTGTATCTACTCCTTAAATTTTTTGGGTTGAACTCCGGGCTATTAACGTCCCTCATCTAAAAGGGTTAATAACAAATAAATAACTTTCCTTCAAAAAAAAACAAATAAAGAACTTCTCCTTAAAAAATAAAAACAAATAAAAAACTTCTAAACTTATTTTTACATAATAAATTTTTTCGTTAGCCCTGTGACGCTTAATTAAAAAACTAACGTAGATCGCTAGTGGCTTCTTAGTTTCATGTTACTTTTTCGTTGTCCTGTGACAGCCCACCAAATTAAGTTCTACAATTTTTAATTTCTATTTCAATTCCAACTTCTAATTCAAATCTGGAAGTAGATTTTTTGAGTAACTTTGTTACTTGATAAAATAGAATGTTGGCATGTCGTAGGCAAATTCAATAGATGTTTCTAACTCAGCCGATGCTCAGGATAAAACATAAGATAGAAAAATAGTTTATTTTATCTTATCTCATTGGTGCACCAAACATAAAATTTAAGTATGATATGATTAATATATCATATTGGTCCGTTCCAACATTGGCAAAGGTTCCTACAACTTTTGGTAATCCATCTCTCCTTGCAATGGATTATAAAACCCAAAGAGAGCCATTTATTTTCAAATGTAGTCTCTCGACATTTTTGTTATGAAAGGAAAATCTACAATTTCGTATTCTTGCCGTAGGTTCCACTCTTGTAATCTCAGCTTCTTGACCAAGAGGCTGAAGTTGATATTATTCACTTTATTAATTTTTTTAATGAAGCGAATTTGTCTCTGTGGATTGTTGGTCAGCTTTTAGAAGTTTCATCCTATTAAAATAACTTTTTAAGATTTTATTTTTTAAATTTAAGCAAATTGCAACTTTAGGTTTCACTATTATGATCTATCTAGTATCTATGGTTAGAAATAAGTTGAGTCAAAGCGTGAATTGATTCAGAAAATAAGTTGATTCAAAGCTTGGTAAGAATTGATTTAGCTTAAATTTGGTCGACTCGAGTTTGACCAATCTTTTTTTTTTTTAGCTCAAATTTGGTTTGTGTAAAGTTGACAAACAACTCGGTTATTTGGATTCACAAAATTTATAGTCAATTTTTTTTCATGTCAATGAAAAGAGATAATTTGTAGATCTTTTAACCATTTAATTTTTTTAAAGGAAAAATTAAATTCAAATGAAAGTTATAACAAACGTACTATGTTTATGTTTAAATGATAGATGCAAATACTATCCTATATAAATATCAATAAATATATAAAAGTAAAAATATAGACACCTACAAACACCCTAAAACAGAAATACAAAAGCACATAAAAAATTGGGTTAAATAAATTTTTCGTCCCTATAAATATAACGAATTTTGATTTTAGTCCCTATAAAATTAAATTGAATGTTTTCATCCTCACAAAATTTTTTATTTTGTTTTTCGTCCTTAATAGATATGATTTTGACGTATTTTTGACATTTTTTGAACATAATATGAATATATAAATGCCGAATATAATAAACGGACATAACATGGATACAATTTGAACATAAAAGAGTTATAATTTTGCCATTTATATGAACATAAAATGGCCATTAAGGACGAAAAACAAAATAAAAATATTTGTGAGGATGAAAACATTCAGTTTAATTTTTTAGGGATTAAACTTATTTAACCCTGAAAAATTAGTACATGTAACATAGACAAATACCAACAAAATTCCACAACTAGAATTGAGAATATCATCAAAACTCTCTTCGACTTACAAACTTCGGTACTAGAATTAGAATATCATCAAAATTCTCTTCGACTTACGAACCAGTGTGTGTAGCACAACTAGAACTTGAGCTGCAAATGAGTCAAACTATATGTACCTCAAGTTCATATCATTTATTTAAGGGTTAAATAAGTTTTCGTCCTTATAAATATAGCGAATTTTGATTTTAGTTCCTAAAATTAAACTGAATGTTTTCATCCTCACAAATTTTTTTATTTTGCTTTTCGTCCTTAATAGTCATTTTATGTTCATATAAATGACAAAATTATAACTCTTTTATGTTCAAATTGTATCCATGTTATGTCCGTTTATTATATTCGACATTTATATATTCATATTATGTTCAAAAAATGTCAAAAACACGCTAAAATTATATCCATTAAGGACCAAAAACAAAATAAATTTTTTTGTGAAGATGAAAACATTCAGTTTAATTTTATAGGGACTAAAATCAAAATTCGTTATATTTATAGGGACGAAAAACTTATTTAACCCTTTATTTAATGAACTTAATTTTCTGCTCTTTTAGATCTTAAGCCAAACTCAACAAATTAATTGTTGAGTTGAATTTCAAACTATATTCGATTTGACCTGATTCATTGTAAGTTCTATTTAATGAGTTAAACTTCAGGACATCCACCAAAGATGTTCTCATAACAAGAGAGTTGAACCAACCTTGCCGGTGATCAACCAAAGCCAACTTCATTGGCTTAATCCTTCATTTATAATTTAGAAATTTCAGTTGCTTTTTCAGTTGCTACCGGCCTCTCAGTCTCACGTTGCATATGGAAATTGCCTGGTGCACTACGCCAAACTAAATTGTAAAGTTTTTAATTTCTAATTCAAATGTTTAAGTAGATTTTTTTGAGTAACTTTGTACTTAATAAAATGGGATGTTACCATGAAGTAGCTGGATATGATAGATTTTTAACCAATGCTACATTGAATATTTTTCAACCTTTTTCAGAGAGGGATTTTATGTTCAGAAATATGGTCTATTTAATTTTTCGGTAGAGAAATCTTCGGGAGAAGATATACCGTGAAGAATTGTAGAATTAATGTGTCTTCATAGCTATGATAGATTTGAGTAACTTGTTTACTTGATAAAATTGAATGTTACCATGTAGTAGCTGGATATGATAGATTGAGTTAATGTGTCTTCATAGCCATAATTGATTGTTGGTTTAGTTGACTTCTTGATAAATTATGTTTCTTTACATATAGCTATAGTGATTTGTAATTAAGCTAAACCTAAACGAACTTTGTTGTATAAAATATTATGCTGCAATGCTGATTCACCTCTTCTATATAATGTGATTAAGTTTTCTATTAATATCTTATTTCTACTTCAGGCACATGCTAGACATTTTCTACAGAATGTGAATAAGTTTTCTATTGTTATCTTATTTCTACTTTTTAGCAAGTGGTATGACAGAGAGATAATATAAATGGTCATGCAATATTTGATAAATAAAATCACCCAGATCCCAGTGGTTGTTAGTTCATTAGTTGACCATACAAGGAAAAGGGTGTGTGCTCATTTAGTTTAGTATTAATATGGCAGTACTTTAAGGTTTCCTCAATGATAAAGAATGTTGCATAACATAGCAGAAATTACTAAAGGGTGATCTTAGATTATTGAAGAAAGAATATGACAGAAGAAAAAAGTGTACACTCTCACATATTCTATGGTGAGCAATGCTAGGGACACTTGCTCACACACTCTCTCTTAAACACTCTCCCCACAATCTTGGATGCGACATCAAGTTTCTGACCCTCTGCAATCCTAATATGATCGCTCGATTGAAGTTGCATGAGCCATATTTGACCGCAATTCTCTACACTATAAACGATTGATGCACGACTGTTACCGCAATTTGAAACCGTGGATCAACCATGTGTCGCCTCATTAATATGTAGCTTGTAGTCCCTATGAGACTTACAACATCAATTAATGGTTCAGTGGCACATGAATTTGACAACAATTAAGATGGTTAACACCGCTCAATTATGTGATTAACTACGTTTAATGATGACTAATGAATATAACAAGTTGTCGCAACTCATTAACAATCGACTAAACACAATTAACCACATTTTTTAGCGTCATTAAACATTATTTTTTCCAATATTAAATATATATTATATCTATTAACCATGTAAATTGTGTTCAACAAAAACCGCAACAATATTTTCAAGACTGATTCTACTATGGTGTCTCCTTGTAATAGGTATGTTCCATACTCCTTGTAAGAGGAAGAAATGAAGATCTAAAGATACATACAGTAGAGAGGGAGCATAAGTTTGTTGTGGATCAACAATCCCAATGTAGAGGCTCACGTACATTGAAGTTTGAAATTAGGGTCAAACAATACTCATTGTATCAAATGAGGCTCAAGGCGATAATTGCATGCTTGATGCATCGCAGCCCAAAGGCATGGATGTGGACAAATATAACTGGGCATTGGATGATAAGAATTAAGCTCTTTCCACATGGTTTTCATCTCAGTAAAATAGTCCAAGACAAATTTAGAACGTTGTTAGATTCCCCTTGACCTACATTTGGTGACTTTGATAAGAGGTCAGATATGATGGGAGTGGGGGTGAAGAGTGGTGGAAGACGGTGAGAGGCAGTGGGAGTGAAGAGTGGTGAAGGAAATGGAGGAAATCCAAAAAGATAGGGAAAGGAAACCTCCACCAATATTTGCTGAAGTAGAAGAATGTTAATGAAAAGCAATAAAAAATAAAAAAATAAACTGTCAAAGACCTGCCACAAATAAACTTCTTAAATTTAACTTGCAAATGTCTAACCAAAACCAAAAACTTGAATACGCTCCGACTAAACGGCTAGTTTTACAGCACAAATGCTGTCCAAAAGTGAAATTAAAGTTTTACAGCATAAATGTTGTTGGGGGGGTGGTTGGCAGCGCCTCCAAGGAGGATGCAATAAACAGCAGCAGCCTCTACTCCAAATGGCTTATCACATTGTTTTGTCTACTCCAAATCAAAGCATTACTTGTTCTCTGAACACTCCTTGAATTCAGTTGATGGACGCTTGATAGCTTTCCTCCCGAAACCATCACCAAAAGATTCAAATTCAATTTCGTCATCATCGCTGTCAACAGTCTCCGAAGTCACTCGATTCTGATAACTTCTTAGTTGAATAAGATATACATTGAAGTAATAACTCACCATGTCTTTTCTTGTCCTCTTTTGAAAGTAACTGGATGGATTGTTCCAAAAAGACTTGTTTTGGGAGGGGATTTTTAGACTCATTATATCCTTAAATCTCTTTTCTTCATCACCTGTCCATTGAAGTGAAACTTCCTCGCCCATTTTATCAAATCCCCAATGGTAAAATGCAGAACCCAATTCAAACTTCAGCTTCATCCTGTTTGCAGCAATATGAGATCTTACACAGTCAACTGAACCTTGAACATTGCAGCTACACTTTCCTCGTCTTCCTCTACCAACAAGATCTGTTTCTGTAGTAGGTCTTGAATCATCTTTAACAGGCCATACTTGTGTGCCTAACGATTTAGAGTCACTCCCATAAACTACACCAGTCCATTGCGGGACTTCCACTTGGAAAAGAGGACCAACAGAAACATCACGAGAATCATCACTAAATGGGTCATATTTTTTCTCTTCAGTCACAGCTGCTTTGGCAGTTGATATTATCTTTTTTGTCACAGCTGCTTTGGAAGTTGATTTTTTCTTCTTGATCATGACATCTGGTTTGCCACTTGTTTTCTCCATAGGACTTTTTTCTGATTCCATACCGTGCAACTTAAGAGAGACAGCCAGCCTTTTACTTCGTCTCAGATCCTCATACTTGGCAGGATTCATCTTCACCTTCTGTAAAGCACAACAGATTCAGAAAATTCAGTAGACATTTTTTGCATAACACTTAAATAAAATTTCTTCTTTTAGATCTTGTCAACTAGTAGAAGCATTTCTCAATGTTTTGATATCAAAGTAATAAAACCAAAGTGATTCATTGAAGAATCTATAGTGGCTTTTTGCAAACCAGTTTGCAAGGCCGTGTCCGTTTCAAGGCTTTTTAGTTGGGCCACCCTGTCCATTTCAAGGTTGCGCCCACAGCAGAATCCAATTCATGCGATTTAGGGGTATGTTGTGATTCATCGCATTAAATCGAGATTCCTGTTGTGATCGCTATCCAACAAAGATACACACATCAATTAGTATTGATTGGGTTATTTGCTTTGTTTTTAATCGATATATAGATAACCAGGCTCAATAGTGCAGTTACAGTTCTTAATGGAAATTTCATAATGCAGTTACAGGCTCAATAGTGCTAATAATGATGGAATTTATTTAATGTTTGTAATTTTGTAGACTGGGCCAAAGCTATCCAATTTCCCGTATTTTATTATTGCATTAACCCTTGTTGACCTATAGCAGTTAGCAGCAAGCTGATAGTTTGGAATTTTATATATATTGTTTAGGAAAGAAACCGGTAGATTGTGATTATATATTTATTATGAATGCAGAATTAAGTACATTGTAATGCTAATCATAAATACAGTAAAAAGATAACTATCCATTCATGTGAAAACATTCTGGTTCGGGATATGAAACGCACAAAAAATCGAATGTGTAAAATCATGTATAAAATCATTACGTGTAGTGAAAATATACCTTGGATGATGATCCACGGTTTGGTTCTTCATGCTTTCTGACCGACAGAAGATCCCGTGCCCTCGGCATCTGAACAAAAATATCCTGGTCTCCTTTATACTCCTTCCCCTTTGATGGTTCTGTTAATGGTTGAGCTACAGGCGATTCCCGATTACGTTTGCGAGAATTAAATAGCTTTTCAGTTTCCGCATAAGAGGCGGTTATATCATCCTTAACACCAGTGCCCAATTTTTCATCGTCGCCGCCATTACCATCACTGTTAACATTTTGGACACTGTCACATTTGTTATTTTGGTTTTTAGTGTCCGATAAATAACCATCACTCTTCTGGTTAACCAAATCAATGTGCTTTATGATGTTATTCGATTCTAACGGGACAAAATCATCATCTTTGTCCTTTAGATTTGAGCAAAAAAGGTTTTGAAACTCTTTTTCTAGATCTATTGGCAATGAGTTCAAATACCCATCATTCCAATTTTTTAAACTCTTCTCTTCGAAAGATTTCCTGAGCCAACCTTCGAAATCATTCAGATATTTGTCAAAAACTAATTTCACCGAAGCTAGAATACGAAGGTCCAAACCCAGTTCAACTATCACAGAATTCCACAACCCTTTTCTCGATACCACATCATACCCACCTTTTTCCTTCACAAGGGCGAACAATTGATATAAATCAAGCAATTGACCCTCACCGAGCATGACCGGCACAGGCCTCACATTGCCACTACTACAATTCTCCTTTAGGTAAGCCGAAAAAAGTTGAAAAAACAAAGATTTTTGTTTAGCCTTGTCATTGTCATGATCAGCACTATCAACACGACCCTCGACAAGACAACCGCCATTTTTATGAAACTCAGTAAAAGTTTCAGCTTCAGGCCGATCAAGGGATGACCTGTTTGCCATGAACTTTTGACTCTACTTCTATACTGGATATGTTTTGAATTTTATAACGAAAATAAAGGAGGCAAAGAAAAACCTAGCTTGCTCTTTTGTTTATGTTGATCGTACAAACACAGAACATCACAAAAATGGCGGTAAAATCAAGGAAATGAAGGGTTTCCTGGCAGTATGAAGAGATAGGTACAATTAATCACAAGATCAAAGTTGAAACCTGAAAATTATTGATAATTGATGGTGGCGGTGATGGTACTAACTGGTGCTGCTGTAGAATTTCATTGCTGCAAATGAAAAAAATTAGCTGAATTTGAGTTTTTATTCAAAAGGATAAGAAATATGGTGCAAAAATAAATGACTAAGGTTGAGAGATTATGAGAATAAAACCCTCCTCTTCTCTCAGGGGTATTTCTCTTACCTTCATTTCATTCCCCTTCTTTGAAATCCCTCCCAACAAAATATTTTTTGACATTAAAAAAAATCAAACACTTGTTGTTCCTTTATAGTGCTAAATACTAGGGTTGTTAATTGGGCGGGGCGGGCCAGGCCGATTTAGTCTAGTTCGATACAGCCCAAATCGATTAGGTCAAGTCAAACCTACAATAAAAAATGGACATGAATCCACTGCAGTTGAGAAACCATACACGCAATGGGTAATCTCGGCCATTGATTTGAGATCAGACGATTAAGATTACCGATTCATTAAAGCATTTATAAATCATCTCATACATCAATTTTAAATCGGACGGTAGAGGTGAGTAATTGTGTCACGCTGTTACACACCAAATCCATTTCCCAAATCAAACTTAGGGGGATGTATTGGGCCAGATCTTAAAATATAATTTTGACATAAAAATTCTTCTATATTTTAAAAGACTGTAAAAATATAATGACTTTCCTTCAAAAAAATATATATATATAATGACTTCTAAAATTTTGTAATTTTTAAGATGGGATTTAAAATTGGTCAAAAAAAAAGGTGGAATTTAATAGATCGAAATGGTATAAATTTATAACGGTTGAAAAAATTACTTATAAATTTATAATTTCCCAAAGGGTGCCCTTAACTTTTATCAAATATATTAAAAGTTACAAAACTAAATGCAAATATAATAATAAAATAATAATGTGCGGATAAAGAAAAGTATAATCGTCCCAGTGAGATTAGGTCAGTTACTAGGGACACTGCATTATATATGCAGGGGCTGGGGTTTGAACCCCGGACACCCCACTTTTTCACCTTAAGAGGTGAATTTCTAGCCACTAGGCTACTTGACAAAAAAAAAAGTATAATCAACACAATTGTTTCCACGCACACACATAGTCATTCTTATATTGTCGATAATATATTTCAATGGTTATAAAGTCTGGCCTGGTTAGGTCAGGTATGCGATAATCAAACTTAGGTGAATGTATTGGGTCAAACCTTCAAAAGATTATATAAAAGTCTTATATATTTTAAAAGACAAAGTAAGGTTTTGTAATTTGAAAGATTTTAAAAGATTTAACTCGTAAAAATTTATAAGATTTGAAATGACAACAAACAACGAAGATTTTTTTTGGATAGTAAAATGTTATTAAGCTACTAGTCGTATCCAGGGTTTGTGCCCTGAGCTTCCTTCTTAGAACTCTTTTCATGTCTCTTAGAAAACAAGGAACAACTCACATTTCATCAACATTAGGATATTAACTTTTGTTGACAAAACCAATTGAAGGAGACTTACAAGGATAAACAAGGAGACTTCCAGACACCTTGATAAGGACCTGCGATGCGCCCCAATAAAAGTGAATGAAACTGAAAACAACAAAGAGAAGAAGAAAAACCCACTTCTACAATTGTGTTAATCTGAGATACAATTGTGTTATTTGAACATCAAAATAGAGACGTTGTATATGTTTCTCTTACTACTTACCTACTACCACAACTTACATACATTTTAAAAATTAACATAAACCAAATGACACCCGTATTCGACACCAAAATTTGATGTCAAAAAATTGTTTCTCTTAAAGCTAAGCAGTCATAGATTGAAGTACAATTACAAGACCAGCAGCACTCAGTAGCGGTTGTTGACTGCTGATCCAAATAGATAACACCCCACATTGAATTCAAACATATACAATCTATAGTTCTAAAGGAAGAACATTTCAATTGGAGCAAAGAAAAAGTTGCAATGAAGAGAGCAGCACCATATCAATTATTTTGAGACAAAAAGGGCAAAAAATTTGTAATATTACAGCCATCAATATCATATCCAACATTAATTACATCATTATAAGCAATATAAGGAGTATGCCCTTATTTGTGTATGTCATAATTTTATTTTATACAATAAATGTACATTGATATCATTATTATAAAGCAGTACTGATCATTACATATAAGCAATACAGTGCAAACAGGTCATTCAGCGTACTTTTTATCCAAACGAAAAATGAAGCAAGAAAGTCGTTGATGAGTTATACCACAAAACTGAGAAAGGGTTATAAAAATGTTCATTGAAGAGAGAATCAGGGTAGAATCTCATCTTAGACTGATAAAAGCAAGATTGTGAAGAGTAGACCAGATGAAGAATAATCCAATAGTTAGAGGTAGAGAGGGAGATCAAGAAAAAATATAGGTCAAGTCATGAAGAGGGATTTACAGGTAGATGATCTATCTTTGGACCTAATACATGACAGGACTATTGGCATCAATTGATACATATAAACAATCCGACCTAGTAGGAAAAAGACTGGTTGTTGTTTTTTCTTCACCATTCGTGATTGCTTTTTGACAAATGAATCAATGTTGGTTGCCATAAATTATAGGCAGGTCTACATCATTAAATTGAGAAATCTAATTTCCCATTCCCAACCCAAAAAGAAAACATTAACGTTTTAGCTCCCCATATGAATACAAACCCAAGAGCTTATAGCACACAAAACTACGATAAGTGTGTGGGTGCTGCTGACATGTGTGTTGGCAAGTGAGGACAAAAGACATTCATATTCTATTGGTTTCAGCAGGGATCAATCATGGAAAAAAGTGAATCTTCATCTAGCATTACTTTTTGTGCAATATTTGTGAGGATGGGAGTTGATGCATTTAATATGGAACATAAATCATTTTCCACAATCTTGCATCATCAAATCTTTATATTTACCAATTGATGAACTCTCCCCCAATTGGAATTATATGTAAAATGACAACTTAGGGTCAACAATAATGAAGAAGATCTCATAATTTTAACATAGATTGCATTAATATATTATAACAGCCATTACAGTTTCATTCTGGAGAAACTTAACAAGGATTACTACCTTTAACTTTTTGTTCATATGCAGCACAATCTCGCATCATCAAGGAAGCAGCTTCACCATTCAATGGATCTAATGCATTAACAAGATCTGAGTGAAAATAAGAAAAACGTAAGTTAGCAAAAATAACAATCAAACAAGGTTGAATCAAATGTATAGCAAGTGCGTTTTTAGTAATATTCATTACCACCAATATATGTAAGGTAAAGGTTGTTAATAATGCTTACCAAACATGGGACTACAAGTCTGGTTAATAACATCTAAACAAACTGAACCAGACCTGAATATCAAAGAAAAAGATTTTGATCAGCTGTTGTGTAGCAATTTATTTGTGCAACAGCCAATACAGGTTCCATGGAGAACAATGGTGTTGCTTAAATATGATGGAAAACAAGGAAGCCATTTTTTTACAAGAAAATGCTATCAAGTTAGTAGTTCTGTTAGTTTATAAGGTTTGAACCGTGAACTTTCATCTTAAAACTCCTTCGGTGTCCCTTAGAAAACAATGAAAGTTTGCTTGCTTTGAAAAACTCACATTTCATCAACATTAGGAATGGTAAGTTTTGTTGACAAAACCAATAGATGGAAACTCATAAGGATAAGCATCAGGTAGCTCCACTCTTATCTTCCATACACCTTTTTCATAAGGACCTGGAATGAGTCCGAATAAAAGTGAGTTAAAACCATGTAGTACCGACTCTTCAAATTAAAGGCATGTCCATTGTCCGACACCAAGACGACACTAACACATGTGGTTATATTCTATGAAGCACAGACACCCGGCATGACATAATTGAACGTAATCACATGTGTCGGTGTGTTGGTTTTGGATACCGGACACGCCTTCAATTAGAGTTGTAATTGGTGCTACAGAGGTGAAAACAAAGAGAAGAAAATTGACACTGGATGTGACACCTTATGTGATAAACTCTATCTCTCTCTAAACTTTTTATCTTCTACCATTACACACATTTAAAAAATAAACACAAAAACCAAAGAACACCAAATTTGACATCATAATTTCGATGTCAAAAAATCATTTTTCTTAGAGTTAACCAGTCATATATCTTAATGCAATTCATCTTCATTGAGGAAAATGAGCAAACATTCAATGGGCAAACATTCAATGATGATACAAGAGGGATGCAAGAAACTTACTGTGTGTTAGGTCCAATATGGAATTCAAGAAAAAACTGTTGCATGGCATCATTGATCATTTCCACCTTGTAATCACTCATCATCCTGATTCACAACAACCCAATTACAAAAACATTAGAATTTCAGAGGGGAAAAAAAAAAAAACTCTTTGAAATCAAGAAAGAAAATAAATTGAAAGACAACAAAATTCCAAAAAAATCTCTTTGCAGAGTAGAGTAGTGATTAAGACGAAATGAGAAACTTTGTGAGTATGTTTCATTTTGATAATAAGGGGCCAAACGAGGAAGTTTTCAGTTTTGGTGATATAATTAAAAGTGCAGTGTTTAACATAAGAAAGTACGGTTCTAGTTAACAAATAAACAAGTAAATTTCAACAAGCATTTAAACTTGTGCCAAGTTTACTTAAAATAACATCCACCACTAGCTTGCTATCTAGTTCTACCGTCATGGAGTAAAATTGAAATTCCAAGGCCACAAAAGTGCTTGCCCTAGGCCTCATGCTTTCGTTTCTTGAGGAGTTCGTTGACTATTTTTCCACATTGTTTGAGCTCATATGAATTTACATTTTTCATCCCTAATACCGACACTAAAACTCACAAATGATTTCACATTTTTTAATTTCAGGGTGGTATTTGCAAGTTCTTACATTTTCGGATAGGTGATTGGTTCATTACTCCTTTTAAAAATTGACCCGATAGGGGGGTTTGACACATTTCGTATTATATAATTCGAAATTAAAGTGTGTTGGTATGAGACTTGAGTATATTCCTTCTCAATGTCTCAAGTTCGATTCTCCGTGCTATTTAGATGTGCTAGTTTAACTTCTTCAAAACAAAACAAAAAAAGAATTTGAAACCAAAGTATTTTGCGAAAGATTGCGAAACTGGTTGGCAAAACGTCTTGTTTCTTTTGAGTTTTGAGAGGTTTCGGATTATATATTCTGAAATGCTATAAAATGCTTTTGAGTTTCATAATCCAAGCGTGGGCGAGATTGGAAAAGTGGAGGGTGCGCGAGAAGTAAGAAGGTTGAGAAAAGAAATAGTCATTATCGAACTATGTTGAGGCCCAATTCTAATTTCCAACATATGATAAAAAAAATTAATTCTGTACAGCAATTAATTTTGGGGGGAACAAATATTTTTTGCCGAAATTTTTATATTTTGGAAGATTTTTAAAAATAAATATATTTTTTTAAATGAAAAAAATAGTTTTTTTAAGGAGTAGATAAACTATTGATAACCAAAAAATAGTTCAAATTATGGAACTGTATTGCTTTCAAAGTAGGTAGAAGTTGATGAACCCCAAAATAAGCCAAAATTCACAAGAAAAGTTACTTTGGGTCATCTCTGATTTGGCTCTCACATATTTTAATTGAAATATTATACAAATTTACAACATATAAATATGTGATTGAACAGATAACCCCATCTGTGATCCGTGGCAGGATAATGCAAGCATGTTATTTTTGTCATCTTATATTCTAATTAGATGCATCTCATACTCATATTTCACCTCATAATAGACCTTTGTATTTAATTTATGATTGTTTGTCAACCATGACAGCATGGTGATGATGCACATGAACGTTTGTAGCACTATCTGCCCTCGGACCCATGTGATGTGATCTACACTGCAAAAATAAAAAAGGAATATTTGGCTCTATTTATATCCCATTATTCTCCATATCTACTTTGCATGTTTTTTTTGTTTGGTCAAGAAAGAATGGGGAGAACATTTGTTTGTTGTTTGGTTTTGCTATGCTTTTTGATTCCTTTGACAGTTGCAGATTGGAACATATTAAATCAGAAGACACACAATGGATTGAAGATAAGTTTGAAGAATTATTGTGAAAGTTGGAGAATGAATGTTGAGCTGCATAATATTAGAGACTTCCAAGTTGTACCTGAAGAATGTACTGAATACATTACAAAATATGTCAAGTCTACACAGTACAAAGTTGACTCAGAAAGAACAACTGAAGAATGCTTGGTTTATCTTAGTACCAGCTGCAATCTGAAGAAAGATGGCAAAGATGCTTGGATTTTTGACATTGATGATACTCTTCTTTCAACAATTCCTTTCTACAAGAATACTTTGTATGGATATTCTGAATCCGTCTCAATCTACTAATCATTTTATGTTAATTGTTAATTGTTTATTTGATATTGCTTAATCTGATGAGCCTTTTATTGACAACATAGGGGAAAGAAAATTAATGTGACAGCTTTGGAGGAATGGATGAGAAAGGGTAAAGCCCCTGCTCTTGACTACTCATTGAGGTTCTTCAATGAGATTAAATCTAGAGGAATTCAGATCATTTTGATTTCTGGGAGGAGGGAACATCTCAGATCAGCTACAATTGATAACCTTGTCAATGTTGGTTACCACGGGTGGACAGGTCTTATTTTGAGGTCAGTTCGAACCAGTTTTTCCTCGCTTTATATCTAACTAATTCTTATATTACCTTTGCTCCTCATAACAGTTTAACTAAACCTCCTCTCCCTCCATTGCAGAGATCCTACTAATGAATTGGTGTCAGTGGCAGAATACAAGTCTCAAGTGAGAAAATATTTAACTAGTAAAGGTTATCGCATTTGGGGAGTTTTAGGTGACCAATTCAGCAGCATTGCGGGGAATACTGGCGGTATAAGAGCATTCAAACTTTCAAATCCAATGTACTATGTTGCCTAGTTTATCAGCTATTGTAACAGCATTGTTTCTTTCCCATTTTAAATTTCTAAAAGCTGCACTGGTGTTTAAGGAATATCCATTTGGTAGAAGCCAGACAGCCATATTCATGTTGATATTGTATGTCTTACCAGATTCACATGCAGGCTTATAATTATTCCAAAAATGGCCAAAAGTTATATGGAGTATTATTTCCCAAAACGAGTATATATGAAATACTACATTGAGTGACAAAACTTAGATAATAGATACTACTTAAGAAACAATTGATGGTTCTGGTTGAAGCAGCTTTGCCTAGAGAATAAGTATTGTATGAATCTCTTGATTGAAAATCAATTTTCTTATTTTATCTCCATGCCTAGATTTTCGTATTTTTCAAACACAGCCTCCTAAACAAGAACAAGTATATCTTTGTTTGATCAAATCCTCTCAAAACTAGAAATCCTATATTCACTCAAGATCCTTATCAGTAAGCTGACGACTAAATAAAACGATATCTGCTGAAGAACTCCTAAGAGAGTGCTTCTGCTAGGCATCCATGCCAGTGTCTTCTAGAATGCTAGTTGCTACATTAGCTTTTCATTGGAAGTGCTAAGTCCGCCTTCTATTAGGAGTACAATGAACTATATACATCATCGGATCTTAATTGTTAAGAACCTAAACCAGCGATGAGAACAGATTCAAATCCTCCCTGAGTTATAGATCTTAGTATTCCTGCACATCTTTTTTATTACTCATGTGATTTACATGTGGTATATATTACCAAGATTCATCAACAAAATTTCTTCATCAATCTAAAAATTGTAAATTGACACCTTAAAATCAACATACACTACAACTCTTAACTTTTCAGAAGTAATTCAACTGATGAAATTTTTGCCTAAAACTTACAGGAGGTAAAGTTTGTTTATCCCTACTATAACGACAGTACCAGTGCATTTAGGCGAAGAAATTCTAAATTCTAGGCATAAACTGTAGAACAAGTTAGTTTACCCTTAACATATTTCACATTTTCACTATCCTCCTCCATAAAGCTTCCAAATTTCAAACACCATAGCAGGATTCAGGAAACAAAAGAAACATTTAGAACAGTCAACAAAATGAATTAGACACTAGTTGAGTAAAACCCCATTTGCATTTCAATAGAATTTATAACAAATCTAGATTCTGGAGTTGGAATGATGAGCCAAAACACTGACCATCATAACAAAACTCATTATACATACACATTCCAATGCCTAAATGCAACTAACTACTGAGAAGATTGAGAAGAGAGTTTCAAGCATTCACTCTGACACCTCCTAAGACATGTGTCATTCCAATTAGGTACTTGATGTTGGTTAACACAAACCGTGCGAGCACAAGCTTCAGCACACGCGTCAAGATCAGACACACCACAAACAGTAACACAAGTATCAGGAATTGGATCTTTTGAGAAAGAGCCAACCTTTTTCAACATCCTCTTTGAAGTGCAGACCCTTTCACAGACGAAAATTTCATCAGAACTCCTTTCTCTTCCCCTTGCACTCTTCAACCTTTGCTCTTCTGCATTCCTTTTCTTAACTCTAAATGCTTGTCCTGCAACAACGACAGGGACTGCTGCCCCCAAAAGTGACCACCAAATATCTCCCATCTCTCTGATACTACACAACTTCAGCCGCCCTTTCTTCAAATTTATACACTGCTGCGCACAATCCCAACAAAACAAACAACCCAGTTACAAAATTTCAATCTTTAGTTGTTAATCAATACTAACCACACAATACACTACGAAATTTCTAAACTATGTAACCTAAGAGACAGTTCAAATTCCCTCGAAGACTATTTTACAGTTGTAAAATAGTCAGTGCCATTGGTGTCACCTAATAAGTATCAATTTGGGGTAATAGTCATTTTGGTCCATGAATGAGTAACGAGCAGTCACAACAGTCCTTCAATGTATAAAAATTTAAAATAGTCCTTGACTGTACACTTCGTTGGTCAAAATGGTCCCTGACGTTAAAACAATCCCTCAATGTTGACATTAACTTTTTTTATATAGGGACAAATATGATGGTAAGTAAGTATATTGAGAGACTGATATGACAATATTAACGAAACATTTTAATGTAAGGGACTATTTTGCCTAACATAGTGCACAATCCGAGACAAGTTTGAAATTTTGATACACTGAAGGACTATCGTAAATACTCGTTACACATTCAGGGATCAAAATGACTATTATCCTCTTTATTCCTTAAACTATGTAAATATAATAAGTAATCCCTAAAGTATATGAAATTCGTCAATTTAGTCTCTAAACGATATGAAAATTCGTCACTTTAGTCTCGAACCTCTTAGTATCAAGGACTTAATTTGATGGACTTCGTATACTTCACCCACTACTTATTATATTTACGATAGTTTAAGGACTAAATTGGAGAGAAAATGTTAATTTAAGGACTAAATTGATAGTTTATTCTAATAACAATCTCCATTTTCCCCAGAAAAACAAAATTCAAAATACACCCCATATGTTAATTTAACATTTGACGCATTTATTCATAGTGCATTTCAAGAATTGATGAACGAGTGACTAAAACATAGTAAAATACAAGTTCATGTAATGTAATGTAATTGAAAATTAAGAGAAAAATCATGTGAATTTCACGAATGAAACAACAATAAACAGTGAATTGTATACATTTTTTTCAATAAATAAATTAGAATTGTGATTCGATTAGAAATAAAAAGTAGAATGGAAAGAAGAATTGTAAAGGAACGAAAATGGAAGAATGGAAGTGAAACTAACCGGCGGTGGCGGAGAAAGAGAAGGCGGAGTATCGTCTCTGTCACTTTACTCTGCGTTGTCTTTCTCTAAACCCTTGCCATCGTATAGCTATAACCCTTACCCAATCACAACTGTAACTATATTTTTTTTACTACTTACACCTCATAAAATACGTACATACCCTTTCACACAGATTATTTAACGTATTTTCCCAAAATACCCTTTTTATATCTTTCCTTAAGACTTAACAATGCACTCGTTCTGTCATTATTATAAACAAAACTTTATTTTTTAGATACATTGAATGATTAGTGCATTTAATCTTTATTATAAATTAGATACATTAATTATCCAATGTATCTAAAAAATAAAGTTTTGCTTATAATAATGATCGAAAAGAGTATTTGATTTGTCTATGATCGAAGAGTACGAATGAAGTATGTGTTGGCGGATGTTCTTCTTTGGGATAAGTGCGGTGTATTTGCAAAACATTTTAATTCTCAAAATGAGAGTTCACGGTGTTTAGAGTTTTTTTTTTTAGAAAAAATTGCATACCTTTGTTCGGTAGGAGATCCTTATATAGGAGGTTGAAGTTGCCAATTGGGAGTAATATTGGTAGGCAGGTGCGGCTTACTCGACAATCGACACATTGTTCGAACAGCCATGTGATTGTGGTTAGAGGATTGAGATTAACTTTGGATTCCTTTCGCTTATTTTGTGCCCTCGTGGTGGCTTTGGTGGTATGCTTTTTAACCAAGCGTCTTATTGGGACTTTAAATCCTTGGATTGGGTTATAGCCCTATCCGAAACATTATTTGTAATAAACTATTTTATTGTTTTATTTCGTAAGCACCTCATATCATATAATGTTGCAAAAACATTTGATATGTTGAGAAGGGTTTCAAATCCGCAATTCTCCACTTCTCAAAATTTAACGTTTAAGTTTTGTCGTTAGACTTCTTATAATAGAAAAACATTTTTATTGTATCTTTCAAGTAGTAATTTTTTTTCTTTATATGTTTGAAAATCGGACTAGTGAGAATAAAACAAAAAATAGAAGAGGAAGAAAGAGGGGATGAGAGGAATTGAAAATGAAATCACATATAACTCAAGTTCCTAATAAACTTTCTTTATTTTGTTACATCAAATTCACACCACTAATTGAGAATTGAGTTCACCCCATTTTGGCCTTTTGTTTATTAGCAGCATTCATTTTAGCACAGTATTCAAATAAGCTACCATCACAGCACCTTCTGACAACTTCTTTAGACACAAAACCATCTTCATCCCTATCAATAACATACAGAACTCCCCATTCCAATTTACTTGCAGCCCTGCCAACATTCATTTCATATATGTCAGTGATTCAATTATACCATAATTGGACAAATTAACAAACTAGTATACAACAAATCAACAATGTGATCACTTGAGTTGAGAACTGAACAGAAATTCACCAGCCAAATGGATCAAATGCATTTCTGTTTCCTTCAGTCATGTTCCATATCTCTCCAAGTGTCAGCTTGTCGGGTATTGTCCTAGCATACTTGCTAAATATGTTCTCTAGATTTGCTGGTACAAAACTGCACGTCGTTTCATTAAATGAAAACAAATAAATGTGAATGAGGCTTCATAGTCAAAATATATAGTCACATAGTTATGTCTAACCTTAATATAGAATTGGAAAATGTTACTCATTCGTTTCAAAATGAGCGACGCTTTACCAAATAAAATTTTAAAATCAACATTCGGTCTAAGGGCCGACTAATCTGAGGAATAGTCTTATTCAATTTAACATGACTCACCGTCCTTCTGTGTCATAGACTCCAGAGTCACTCCCATGTTTTGCTCTATGCATGTTGTGTATATAGATAGGAAAGAGGAGTGAAGGAAACCAATGCTGTAAACATTACAATTCTTTATCAATGCTTAACTTTCCAAATGAATTTGTTTCCACAAAATGTTGACTTTATTCTATATATGTGCCTAAGTCAAGACTTAAATTATCCTAACAATTTTACATACAGAAGAAACATAATTGGAAGGACCAGTTGTATAATTTTATCCTAAAAAAATCTTAATATATTTTTTACCATAACATACATAAATCTGTAGGTCCAAAATATGCTTAAGAAGAATAAATGACTCACAGGCTGGGTAAGATAACCCATTGCAACATTGATGCCAATAGCAATAATAACTGAAACAATCAAATTAAATCCAAGAGCACGTATCCCTGAAAATTTCTTACGATCAATAATTGAAAAACTTTGGATTAGACAATATAAAGACCAAAATTGTTGGAATTCAAAATTCTTACCCAAGTAAGTTTCCCAAGGGTAAATGATACCATTACCATCTTGATCAAAAAAAGCACAATGTTGTTGAAGAACAGTCAAGTTGTGGTGCCTATAGCCTGGTGTTCCATGTGGGTGGCTTGTATTAGGAGCTTTCAATGCTCTAGCCATGTCTGACAAAGTTAGTCACATGAAGAAGAAAAAATTAAATTGTTTACTATACACAAAAAGTGTAAAATATAAATACTCTACTATCCATTTGGTCAATGAATTTAATATAAAATACTCTGGATTTTAATGGATGTTTTCCAAAGAATTAATGGTTATTTTATCTATATACATTTTTTTAATTTAAATTGATTGACTTTCATAAATTCAAAGAAAAAAATGGTTATTTTATCTATATACATTTTTTATAAAAATTTAATCCATTAACTAATAATGTAACCAATTAAATGAGAATTTTACAGGCTCTATTACAAATTCACTCTCTTACGCCTTATAGAACTTGAATATTTTCTAAAATAGTGTATGAACTTGTGTTTAGATATCTCTCTATTGGGGTTAGAACTTAGACACTACTTTTAGCTTGAAATTAATGGAATTGAAAAAAAAAATTAATTAAAGAATTGAAACTTACATGGTTTTGGAAGAGTAGTTTCCAAGTCGCTTCTAACCCTTCTCTGAGCAGTAACAGGTGCATTATGAGCCTCAGTTATCATTGATTCCTTCTCCATTTCCACAACCATTTTGATCAATATATATTTGTTTTTCTTTAACTCACTCTAGGCTATTATATATTCTCGATATTTTCTATATATGCACCTAATTTTCATCATGAGCCTCAGTGAAAATTAACATGATTGATTAATTTTTTACTGAATTAAGTAATAGTAAAATTAGAGAGTGAAATTTATACAATAAAGACCAAAAATTGATACTAATAAAACTGATAATATTGATTAGAATATACATTTGAGGCCTAAGACTACCTTACTTGCATTCCTTTAGACCGGCCACATGTATATACTGCAGAATGCTTTTTTTTTTCTTTCAAAAAAAAAACAAATATTTTAAGGAAGAAAAAAATAGGTTACTTTAGTATGAAAGAATATAATTTTCCTTTGACAATAGTTTAACTGATATTTTTTTAAAAAAAACAATTATATCATGAATTTCATAAAATAATGTAATTAACCACAAAAGGGAAGCTTTGGCACATCCGATAAAGTTGCATCAAGTGACTAAAAGTTTGTGGATTTAAGTTTTAGAAACAACCTATTGTGTAAAATTTAGTGTAAAACTGCGTGAGTATAATACTTCAAATGGTGAGAACCCTTCCTAGACATGCATATGTATAAAAGGGGAGAGGCTCGGGAAAAACTATAGATGGACGAAGTATCAAGGGACAGCATGATCCACATGTTCCGTGGCGTGCATGCACGAATTTGCAAGTTTATATATGTGACAAGTTAGGAGGTGATATGCTTGTCTTATGTGGATTTACACCAGATACATGTCAAATGGAAAAACACAATTTTTTCACTCTTTGTATAGTTGTATGTATATGTTTTCTTTTTTTTTTGTCTTGTAGTTTTAAGATTTTTAACACAATATTCAAAAAAATGATAAGTCTAGATAATAAGAGATAAAACCAAACCTATTGGTTTAGTTCGATCATTATAGCTCATATGGTAGTTGTGTATGTAAATTTTACGTTAAACTAATTCGAAAGTAAAAAATTTACGTTAAAGAAAAATCAACAAGTTGGTTTCAGGAGTTCCCCAGCTTTTTCTCCTACAGAATAATTGTTCACAAATTCAGAATAATCAAACTAATCATCAATCAAACCAAATATCAATAAAAAAAAAACAATATCAATAAAAACTAGTACGAATACTTCAAATTAAAGATGTGTATCATGTCTTGACAAAAAATAATGATGTGTTTCATGTCTAACAACACAATATCGATGTATGTGGTTGTTGTTGAAAGTTGAAACTGACACGATGTATCTGAATCGATTACGAAGATTTGCAAAGTGAAGTTTGAGACATGCGAGAACGCAATGTCCTTAAGGTTTTCCATTAATTGTTGATAGCAGGAATTTGTCCTAATGAGAAAATAGAAAACTGGAGATAGAAAAGCTTAGAGAGATCAAACATATGATATGGCCAAAAGAATTTCACCAAGTCAAAATTATGAGACTCTTTATTTAAAACTTCGGAAATATACTCAAAATTTACGACAATCCCCACATATTTTGAAAGTTTTAAGAATAATTTAGCAAAGAAATTTTCTAAGGATAACATCATGGATATATTAGAACGACCGGGTGTTGCAAGCTATAAGAAGAAGAGACATTTTATGTATACTAAAGATCTATCAATCACATTAAAATCCACAACTCTTATTGTAGACCGACATGGATATATTAGACCGACCTGGTATCAGATATTCATGAGTACTATAGGAAAAACAATTGTAAGCAATTGAGTGTTTTAAAGGATACAAGCATGTATCGATTGCGAACCTAAAGGAAAATAGTGTGCATAAACTTCTCGAATTCAAAGTTGTTTATGCTTTGATTGGAAGCTCAGCACAAGATTGGTGAATTTCAAGAGTTTGAATTGTCAAATCATGAAGTTTGTGCAAGATCAAGGTGAAATCTTGAAGACTAGTTTAGGGTTCTTGGTTATCAAAGGTTAAAATTGAAGGATTTGAAGAATTAGGAGTGCAAATTCTTAGGATGAGTGAATTTTCTTGTAATCGAATCAACAAACGGCGAGTGTTAATAACTTATACTATATATAAAGAAAATAAGGGATTTTGGACTGGTTTTTTCATTATTTTAATTATATCCATCAACAAAATTTTTCTATAATGATATTGTATTATTGGTGTCATTAAAAAATATAAGAATTTATGTTATACTTGTTATATTATTGATGTCATTGAAAAATATAAACATAGTTTGTTGGGTTTGTTAAACTTTGAAATTCACAAACATCTAATCTCCATGTTTCTTTTAATCAAAGTCAAAATTTCTGGAAAAACACCGTTCATAGTTACAAGTATTAGTTCTTTCAAAAAAAATAAATTACAAGTGTTAGCGTCTATCTTTCCAAAAAATATGTTGCCTATGGCAATGGGACTAAATGTATACGCTATTAGTGAGCACAATAACTTTTTTTTTAGAACAAAGATATTTTCTCTCTCTAGAAACTCAAGCTCTGCCTTCTATCTAGATCCAAACTACCGTACACCTCTCTTTTTCCTTCAATATCCAAACGTTCATTTTTTCAAGATGTAGATCCGGCAGCAAGGTGGTGCTCGCGCTGTTTCACGACGGCACCACCGTTACCCCACGTCATCGGCGCGGAGGTGGCGCTAAGTTTTTCTTCCGACGGTTTGGACATGGTGGTTTTCAGGGCGGTTTATGGTGGTTTATTCTTCCCCTCTAGGTGTTTTTTTGTCCACTTTGGTGGTTCGTTTTTGGCTTCGTGGTGGTTTGTTTCAGATCCGAGTCGACTGTACAGCCTTTCACCATCGCACGAGACCCACACGTTACGGTGAGAGCCAGCCACGCCTTTGCAATCTAGCAGCGCAAGCCATTCGTTCTCGTTACTTTCGAAATCTGTTTTGGGTCATTCACGAAATTTGCCACAGTGGTGTTGTTTACAACCGCTACGTACACTCTTGGTTGGCCTCCGGTTTCCATTTCCCGTTGTTTCGATTTGCGTTCAAATTTGAGGTTTCAGATTTGGTGTGTCGAGATCTGTGTGTCCCTTTTGGTTTGGAGATGTTTTGAAAGGCGGTGGGGTATAACAGTTGTGGTGGTTTGGTGTTGTTTTTGTTGTGTGTGTGGTGGTGAGGTGGTGGTGATGATGCGCGGAAGTGGTGGTGGTGGTGTGATGGTGGTGGTGCCTTTTCCTTGTCACCGATGACCACTTTTATAGGATCAGGATTGTGTTTCCACTTCAAATCGGCGTCGTTGCCCGTGTTTTGTTGTTGGTTTTCGTCTTCCTCTTGATTTGTATTTGTGTGGACGTTTGTTTCTTGGTGAGGCGGTTTGGCGGGTTAGTTTGGTGGTGATGATGGGGAGGAGTGGTGGTGGTGGTGATTAGTTTGAGGTGGTGGCGGTGGCGTGTGGTTGTGGGGGTGTCATTCGAACTGAGCAGCTTCCTTTTTCAGATTTGATTGATGTTTTGCACAATCACAAATCATGCCGATTGTCTTACTTTTTGTGTGTTGGGTGCTGGTGGGCCTGTTATTTTGCTTCGAGATCGGGAGCTAGTGTCCTTCTGCAATCTTGTTTTGACTGGCTTGGTATTTCTCTGGTGTACCGGGGGTGAGGTGGCCTTCTGATTTGGTTCTGAAGTCTGGTGGGCCGATCACTTTTGATTCGAGATCGGAAGTCAGTTCTTTGGTTCAAGATTGGTTTTGGGCTTTTTTAGGTGTTCTTTAAGTAGACTGGAGGTTGTGCGGTGGTGGAGGCTGATTGAAATTTAGATAAGGTGGATGTGGCTCAGTTTGGGTGATGAGGATTGGGTTTTCTGTTACAAGGATGATCTTTTGGAGGTGAGTAGCGACGAATGATGTTATGGATGTCGTTTTTCAGTGGTCGGTTGTATAGGAGTCTTTTTTAGGTGGGGTTGTTTATTTTGGTGGGTGATGTACTTTTGGGTGTTGATCGCAGGGGTTTCTCTTTTGGTGTTTTGTTTTCAAGTGTTCCGCCTATATACAGCGTCTTTTGTTTGTGCTTCACCGATCTATATTCGTTTTGTGCAGAGATCGGATTTTTAATAAACTTTTGCTGATTAAAAAAAAAGTGAGGACAATACATTTGAACCGGTATGAACTGAGATTCTGAGTGTCTTTTAAAAACTCAGTTTTTAATTCAATTTTAGTTTTTGTAATTTGAATAAGAAAATTGAATTTCTTTGTGAATAATTTTTCTAACCTTTAAACTTCAAGAATCATGTTCACAAATTCAACCTTTTCTGGAAGGAGTTCAAAAAATCATAATCAAAGAAAAGCAAAGATAATTATAAAAAAAATATAAACAAAATTTAAAAAAAAAAACTCATTTACTTACTTTGATAATTCTGCAAATTATGAGAAAAATATTTGTGAAACAAAAATTACATCTTTTGTCTAATTTATCTAAATTGGGGGGAAAGTATTCTATAGGTCTTGAGCAAAATTGTGAAGTAAAAACCACAAATTATCTTGTTATTTAATTATTAGCATTGATATTTGTTTTGTTTAATTCCTCATCTTTGTTTGCTATTGTAAATTCCTTGAGTTGAGGATTAATCAACTTGTTTGTATATTGACTTGTCATATAAAAGAAATTGTCAATTGATTCTCTAGATCGATTAAACTATTGATTATCTGCCTCTTTCTAAAGTTCCAATATCACATAGTTCTATAAAATAATTTTGAAAAAGCATTTCTGATGATACATGAAAAACTTTGTATCTATTCACCCCAACTCGTCCACTATCTAAATATGGAAACATGCATTGTAACACACTCCTTTCAAAACCCACCATCTCATTCCATAGGTAACAAAACAAAACTTATAAAACTTATATTTCATTTTACAAACAAAATAATGGAGAAAAGAATGTAAAGAGGTGTGACAAAAAAACAACTTAAATTGGGTTCGAACTCTAAAAATGAGAGAAAGATCAAGAAAGTAAAAAATGAGAGAGAGGAGAACATGTAGAGAAATTGGAAAAGGTATTGATAGAAAATTTTAAAGAGATTTGACAGATATTTTTGTCAATTCAGGGAATAACCAAAATTCATTTAAGTTTTTAGAGGAAAATTCATTAAGTGAAAACAAATAAATTAAAAGTGACCCCTCAAAAAAAAAATTAAAATTAAATAAATAAATAAATAGAGTGAGAACTTCCTTCAAAAAAAAAAATAGAGTGAAAACTCGTATGGGTCCCTAAGAAAAAATAGAAAACTTAATTTAGTCTAGGAACAAAATATTTTCAGTTAAGAAAAATTATTTTTCTTAAACTTAAAAATAAGTAGAGGTGAATATTAATTGTGGCTCCTGAGAAAAGATAGGATACTTAATTTTGTCTAGGAATAAAATAAAAGAAACTTTAACACAAAACAAAATTCTAAGAAAAAATAATCAAGACAACTTAATATTAGAGAATTTATACCGACAAGTCTTTGCAAAAGTAGTTTTTCTTGTTAAAGAAGGAACTTGTGCCAAACAGAGTAGCAGTATCCCAACAAGATTACATTACAAACTAAACTACTAGATAAGTATCAGAAATTAATGTTTAAAAAAAAAACATGAACCAGATATTTTATAATTTATATTTACTAAACAAAGTAGTAGTGTTCCAACAGGATTATATTACAGGATATATACCAGAGAACAGTCACATGGTGCAAGTGCAGTTTTGAGATACTTTATAATTAGATCTGAAATCTTCTTCATATTTTGTTACATCACAATTTGCACACCACTAATTGAGAATTGAGTTCAACCCATCTTGGCCTCATCTTTATTAGCAGCAATTGTTTTTGCACAATATTCAAATATGGTCCCATCATAGCATCTTCTAACAGCTTCTTTAGGCACAAAACCATCTTCATCCCTAGCTAGTACATATAGAAACCCCCATTCCAATTTACCTGCAGCCCTGCAAACATTCATATATGTCAATAATTAACTAATTAATCAATAAACTCTACAATAAAGTGATCACTTACCAGCCAAATGGATCTAATGCATTTCTGTTTCCCTCAGTCATGTTCCATAATTCTCTAAGTGTTAGCTTGTCAGGTACTGTAAGAGCATACTTGGTAAATATGTTCTCAAAATTTGCTGGTACAAAACTGCATGTCATTTCATAAAACATAGATAAATGTTCATGAGGCTTCATAGTCAAGATATATATAGTTGCATAATTAATATTTGGGCTTTTGGGCTTATGGATCTTGCTAAAGAGTGTTCGCCATTTAAAGTTCTTAAAGAGAGTCCGAAGACACTCGTTAGTATTTTCCTTACTATATCCTTTACTAAATAAAAGAAAAATTGTTGAATAAATTACAAAAACTAAGAAAACTAATTTATGACTATTCAATTTAGCATCACTTACCGTCCTTCTGTATCATAGACTCCAGAGTCACTCCCATGTTTTGCTCTATGCATGTTGTGTATGTATATAGGAAAAAGAGGTGAAGGAAACCAGTACTGTAAAACATCACAATTCTTTATCATGGCTTAACAAATGGTTTTTTCAAGACACTAAAAAAGTACACTTTATTCTATACAAGACTTAAATTGCCCTAACCATTTTTGCATATAGGAGAAACATAATTAAAAGAGCCATTAACAAACATAAATCTTTAGATTCAAAGTATTCTCATTGCAAGAATAATGAATGACTCACAGGTAGAGTGGGATAACTCATTGCAAGATTGATGAAAATGGCCATAATAACTGATACAATCACATTAAATCCAAGAGCACGAAACCCTGAAAAATTATTTAGGTCAAGAATCATTCATCTCTTTGGAACATGGAAGCCTCAAATTGAAAAAAGGTTGGAAATAATGAAAAAATCAAGTGTCTTACCCGTGTAAGTTTCCCAAGGGTAAATGATTCCATTTCCATCTTGATCAAAAAAAGCACAGTGCTGTTGAAGAACAGTCAAGTTGTTGTGCTTGTTGCCTGGTGTTCCTTGTGGATGGCTTGTATCAGGAGTTGTCAATGCTCTAGCCATGTCTGACCAAGTTGATCACATGAAAAAGAGAAAGAAATATATAAAGTGTATGATATCTTATAGAACTTGAGTTTTTCCAATATAAAGTGTAGGATATCTCAAGTTTTACCACATAATATGATATCTTATAGAACTTGAGTTTTTCCAATATATAAAGTGTATGAACTTGTGTTGTTAGAACTTCTTTTACCTTATTTTTGAGGAAATAAATTGTAAGAAAATGAAGTTAAAGAATTGAAACTTACATGGCTTTGGAATAAAAGTTTCCAAGTCGCTTCTAACCCTTCTCTGAGCAGTAACAGGCGCATTATGAGCCTCAGTTATCATTGATTCCCTCTCCATTTCCACAGACATGTTGATGTTTTCTCTTTGAGTTAATTAAGCTTTGCTCAATATGATATTCACCTAATTTTCCCTTCATGGTTTTGTAGGGAAAGAACTATATATTATATATACTTTGGTTGACGTATGCAGAAAAGGTGAGGGGTGTAAAGAGAAAAATAGATGGAGAAAGTAGAAAGAGCCAGCAATGATCTACATGTTACGTGGCGTACATGCATGAGTTTGCAAGGTTATATTGTGTCAAGTTAGGAGGTGATACTTGTCCTCTGCTTATTTACACCAATATATGTCAAATGAAGTGCACATTTTATTTCCCCTTGTACATTTTTATTATTTTTTTCTTTCATAATAGTGTTTTAAAGTCTTTTACTCGTATTAGAAAATCAAGTTCGAGTGTCCCGTGAGCATAGCTCAGTTGGTAGGACAATGCATTATTATATGCAGGGGTTAGGGTTCGAACCTCGGACACTCAACTTATTCACCTTATAAGGTGAATTCTAGCCACTAGGCTACCTGACCAAAAAAAAATAAAAAATCAAGTTCGAGTAATAAGATAAAACCAACGATATCATAGAGCTTATTTGTTGCAAATAATTAGTGTTAGCTTTTATTTTCTTTGTTATTGTTTCATTAAATTAAAGTAAAATACATTGTGAATTTAGTTTACTTATCGATTAAGTTTAGTATATTAGTGTTAAAAAAAAATATATATTAGTTTTTAAAATATATTTTATTTCTTCTTTATATTTGACCATCTCATAAAAATTAGACTAGTTTCGCTGCTGAATAGGACAACACAAAGTCTAAACATGAACGGGGAAAAATGTGAACTTCAAAGTCTAAACCCACACACACCTGAGACTCAGCCGCACCAATGTTTAAAGCATCAGATCGAGCACACCCAGTACGCGATTGAACCCTACACGCAAATCTATAAAGAATGGTGAATCTAAAGACAAAGAAAATGAACACGAATCTAGAAAATTCATGAAGTTGAATGCATGAAACAATGAATTGGAGAACGCAAAATGCTTGAACCAACGTTGAATACCGCAAATGCACAATGACATATGTGAACAACCCTAACGCGCACGTGGGGGCGGGGGTCCACCGACGTGCAAACAATGTGAGTTTCGGACATCCCACTTATTTAGGGGACATTGCATATTATATGTAGAATCGGAGTTTTAACTCCGGACACCCCACTATTCTCCTTCAAAAATGTGAATTTCTATTCACCGCCCTACTTGAAGAAAAAAACATTATTATAAAACGCAAAAAAATTAAGGTCAAAAAATTATTCAAAGGTAGTCAATAGAAGAAGCAAATAAACTGGCACGATGTTCTTGAAGACACAAAGTGGAGGTCTAACTTAATATATGATGTTAGTTGGACACCTCTTTTTAGTGATTTTTATAAGTTTAATATTGATGCAGCATGTCTGACCGATAACTGAGGTATTGGTGTTGTGTTGAGAGATAACGAAGGTGTTGTTGTTACTACTAGTTGTTGGCAAGTCTTTTTATTATCAGATCCAAACGTTGAAGAAGTTTCAGCTAAGCAGTAAGGTTTAAAATTTGTGAAAGGCATGTCTTTTCTAATGTGGTCTTGGCGTTGAATACTTATATACAATCTTTCACGTATGTCGACTCTATTATTGAGGATTGCATCAGATTTAATTTATGTTTTTATAGTTTAAATTTTTTAAATGTTAGGTGTGAAGTCAATCAAGTTACCTGCTCTCTCAGTATCTAAATAATACTCCATCCGTCCCATATTATAAGCAAAAATAATAATTTCACACTTATTAAGAAAACTAAAACATAGTAATTTGTAACATAGTTTTTTGTGTTATCCTTGAAATAAGTTTTATAGGAAGATGTAAAAAAAATATTCATTGGTTGTTGATTATAGAGAAAACGAATTGGAAAAGATGATTTTGAAATAACATAATTAAATATGATAAAAGTTGATTTTTTTCCTTATAATTTGGGATAAAGAATATGAGTTTTTTTGCTTATAATTTAGAACGGAGAGAGCAGTTGTTTAAGGTTTGTGCACAATTATTAAGGAAATGATTAATTGTGTTGATTTCAGTGGTAAAATTAGTATCATTTATTAAAACACTCTTATTAATTGTAGTTAGTGGAGTAGTTAAGTTGGACGAAATTCAATAAATAAGGGTATAATAATGGAAAAAATAATAAATGTTGCATTGGTATTTTAAAGTGACAATTATTTTTAAAAAAAGAAAAAGTGCTAAAGAGAAAAAGAAAAAATGCTCTTTGAAATCTGGATTGCATATGAATCGAAAATTGATATTATTTTCAATTTCGTTAGTAAAATTCTCTTTAATGTAAAAAAATAAAAATAGATAAGCTAATTAAAATAAGAACTTGTCTCGCCATAATTTTGAGCTGGATCAAGTTGAATACTTACTTGGATTGATTCTCTTTGTTATCTTTCATTTATCATATGACATTCGGAGAAATCACGACGATTCATTCATAATTGAAAATGACATGAAATTTTTTGCATTATTATTAAATTATTATAAACTGATTGTTTCACTTCCGCAATATAACGGCTGGTAATTGTTTGGGGACGTCAAGTAATCAAATATTGGAATGACGTTAAGACCTAACTTTGTGAAGTTAATCAAATTCATGGATGCAGCAATTTTTTGTGGAGGAAAATGCTGTGATAGTTGAGCAGATACAAATATACAGAAATTGTTGTATCCAAAATTATTGGAAATTTATAAAAACTACTCCCTCCGTCCCATATTATAAACAAAACCAAAAAAAATCACATTTATTAAAAAAACTAAAATATAGTAGTTTGTAACTTCCTATAGGAAGTTATTAAAAAAACGAAGGTGTTGTTGTTAAAAAAACTAAATCACACTTATTAAAAAAACTAAAATATAGTAGATGTATAATGCAAAGGTGTCCTTGTTTGTCTGTTGCTTGAATGACTCTCCGCCTTGCCAAATTATTTTTAGTAGGCAGTCTGTCACGAAGGAGGCACCACACAAATAAGGACACTTTTGAGGGAATAAACCTGTGCCAAACATCGTCAACCAACGATCTATCAACAACTGTCCCTGAAGTAGTAAGGAAGTGATATGTTCCTCGGACCGAATAACCATGGATTGGATCTAGTAACCACCGCCAAGTATCACTCGATGTTTCCTGCAAAACAACATTATGAAGCAAACCAGGACACTCCCCCACACTCTCCGATAACTCTACAAGATTGATAGCTTGATAGCTTCACCTTGTCCAAAAAACTGATAGTTTCACCCTCAATCCTGTTTCACCTGAGGATTTACCATATGAATACCTTCATAAGTACTGAAAAATTGTTTAAGACTTCAACCATGATGTAGATCTTTCTTAGTGATAGATGATAATGAATCTCTTTATTTTAATGAGTGAAATATTGACTTAAGTTTCGAAAATATGAGAAGAGTCGTGAGTTTTTTTTTTTTTTGTCGAATAGCATAATGACCTTTGCACATAATGTCGTTGGTAGCTACCAATTGAAAAGAAAAAAAAAAGAAATTGAACTAAACTTCTTTTGCTTTTTTTTTGACAAAACCAATTGAACTACAATGTCGGAACAACTTTTATATTTTTTAATAAATATTTCAAAAACATTTTGAATTCATTTTTATGCTAAATTTTGTCTAGTGTTAATATTAGTATTTGTTTTTGACAAAATGTTAATATTAGTATTAAGATGGTACTATTCGTTTAATTTGTCAAACATGTATTGGTAAGATGATTCATTAAAGTATTAAAGTATAAATATATAATATGATTTTTTTTGAAGGAAAATATATAATATGATGTTCAGACCAAATGTCAAACTTAATATCGACCCCTCCATTAATTTTACGTAGAATGTGAATTTGATCAATTTGACCTCAGTTGTATAATTATCCGTATATACAAATTTTTAGATAATTTTGGCATTCATATCACAAAAGTAAGATGATCTAATAAACTGCATCAAATAATTTTAGAATATAATGTAATAATAAATATGGATTAATGATTTAAATAATATAATATTAATTAATTACTTTCATTTTCTATATTTAATTAATTATTATTTTGTATTCCTAAAGAGTTATGTGAATAACTATTTAAGTTTTGGACAATGATGCAAGGTCCGAGGTTCGAATCCCGGCCAAAACCAAAAAATAATTAAGTTTTGGACTTTTGTTTCCTAAAAAAAAGAAAAAAAAAGTTTTGGACTTTTGCATCATGTATTTAATCTTTATAATTGAAAATTTTGACAATTTGACTTTTAAATCAATTAAATTGTAAAATAATATCTGCAATTAAAGTTTTTATGACATTAATTCAACAAGTCAATTTCAAGGATAGATTATTATAACAAAGAAAGTCAATTTCAATTATAGTTTTTTATCACATTAATTAAACAAGTCAATTTAATCACATTAATAATATTACCAAGGTTGATTTTGAGCTTGTTGTAAAGAAAGTCGTAGATTATTATAACAAAGACAAGAATGGCATCACAAAATGTGGAGTTATCTTAGATGAATGTAAACGATGTTGTAATTATTATTTTTTTGTCTAGTAATTTAGTGGCTAGAGCTCACACAATTAAATGTAGAAAAGTGGGGTGTCCGGGGTTCGAACTCCAACCTCTGCATAAATTATGCAATGTTTTTACCAACTGAATTAAGCTCACGGAGACAGCGATGTTGTAATTTATATTCTGCAAACTCTAGTATTGAGTTTAGTCTGATACAAGAAAAAGAGATAGCTTATACTCTAGCTCTCTAGGCTACCTTAGAGTTTTTTTTTTTACCAATTTATATAATAGAATTGGTACTTTTATACCAAATTCGATTTATCCATTTGGTAAGGAACTTAAATTCTTTAAGCATATGGTACTAATATTGGATTATATTCGAACTTCAAATTCCTCACTTATTCATCTTAAGAGTGAATTATTAGCCACTAAATTACTTGACACAAAAAGAATTGATACTTTTTTTCCTTGCATGCTCTCTTTGCAAGAGATAATCCTATTTAAAAAAAAAATCCTATTTCAATTAAGACATTAATTTCATTTGATAATCCTTTCAAAAGAAGAAATTAATTTCTTTTTTTTTTTGAAAAAAATTAATTCCATTTAATAAAATAATTCCATTTCAATACTGTTCCTTTTGATTTTATATAAAATTGAAAAATAAAAACTATGTCAACAAAAATTGATGTATTTAGACTGAAATTTTGATGAAATACATTAATTTTTGTTGATTTAATTTTTTCTTAAGATCATGGTATTATCAAACTAGTCTTTGACATTTTCAAATTAATTTATTTATTATATAGTAAATAAGAGATTAATTTAGATATTATTTTCTATAGTAACTAAATTGGGTAATGCAAAAATTGTGAGGATCAAATTGGATATTTACTATACAAAAATATTTTTCATCTCAAAAATACTATTGAGTTTTTAACTTTAAATACGTCGATATTCATAGACTAAAAATTATCTATTTATCCACATTTAAGATGGGTGAATCTCTAGTTGATAAATCATTTAAGAATTAAGAAGAAAAAAAAATTCTTCCGAGATTGACAAGACAAAAATTCACTAAATTGACCTTCATCAACCCCACACACCCTTCACATAACAATAACATCATCATCACTTGTTTGTTTTGTTGTATTCTATGAAAATCTTTGTTTGATCCTTAATATTTAGATCCTGTGGTAAAAAAATATATATATAATCCCTTCTTAAAATTTCAGAAACTTGTGTTCTGTTCTGTCTCAACTCTCAACCCTGTGTGTGATACTCTTCCGTGAATCAATTCAGATTCTTTTCACTTTGCAATTTTCAACCATACAATTTCTCTCACTACCCTCCAAACATCTGCTTCATCTTCATTCTCTTCTGTTTCCCCTGTTTTTCCTCTGTTTTGAATTCAACCCTTCTTTTGATTCCTCCAAAATTTTGATTTTTGGAGGAATTCAAGAACTGGGTTGTGATTTTCAGTCAAATGGGTTTCTTCTAAGTTCCTTGATTTTTCTGAATTTTTTGTTGAATTTGTCTTTATCATCTTGGAAGAGTGTTGTTGTTGATGATGGATGATACTGTGACCAAAAAGGATACTGCTAATGGCTCTGTGAATAAGCCTATGGATGTGGCTTCTTTGGATTGTAAAAAGGTTGAAGATCATGTGAATGGAAAAAATGATAGTGATTCCAATTCTTTGTTGACGACACTCCCTAAAAGAGGAGGAATGGCTCGAAAGTTGGATAAGACATGTAGGAGAGTGCAGTGGACTGATACCATTGGAAACAAGCTTGTTGAGGTGTTGGAATATGAACCAAGGTAAATTTTTATCAGTTCCATTACAATTTACAGCCAAAGTAATTGTTTGTTTTTGATATATGCTGAAACTTTAATTGTGTGTGTCAGTGACAGTGTGTGCTGGTTCAGTTGAGTTGTATATCAACTGTTATTTTAAGTTGTTATAGTTGTGAGTATGAACCGCAGACACCGGACACAACACTGACACAACTAATAATTTGAAAAAATCACATAATTCAGTGTAATTACAAGTGTCTGTATTGTGTCGGTGTCGGGTGTCCGACATCGGGACACGCCTAATCCGAGGATTGTCCGTGCTTCATAGGTTGTGACCAAAACTGATTTGAACCTTAGTGTGTATACTAGAAAAAAAAAGGAGTTGAAATTGGTTTGTTTTGTTTTCCTTGTTTTGTACAAGTAGTGAAATTTTAGATGGTCTTTTGGTTAAATTTGTAGTGTGTGAAGCAATGTGATGTGATGTCTGTTATTTTAATGTTGCATATGGAATGGAATCTTTGGTAAATAGGATACAATTCTGCAATAAATTGATCAAATCTGCAAAACTTTCATGTCTATTATTTCCGAATTCATTATCTCTGAAATCCGGACTGTGATTCTTGGCCGAGGGAAGCTCTGGTTAGAATATGAAAATGAGTTTGTGGGATTTGGATTCTATAAATTCCAAAATCCTTGAAGTTCCTACATTTAGGCAAAATCCTATTAGGAGATGATTTGGAGTCAGATTTGTAGGGTGCGGTTAAGATTAAAAAAAAAAAACTTTGGGATCTGTCTAAATGGCTGCTGGAACTTCAGTGATTTTGGTATTTAGAGAATCCAAATCCAGTGTTTGTGAAAAACAACTTAAGTAGGCACAACTTTCTAGTCTCTCTCGATGTTAAGTTGAAGTATGAATGAGGAACTGATTGGGCTGGATAATGGATTGTATCATTTTGTAGTGTCTAGTCTGTTTTGCATATTTTGTCGTTCTTTTGAAACACACATTCTTCTAAGTTAGACATCTTTAGAGGAATTTGTATTTGCTGCAGTCAACGGTTCACACATCGTTGGATCGAGATCTGTCTGTCCAGATATTAAGATGGTATTTCAGTTTTCTTAAAATCAAGTATGCATTAAAAGATGAACTGTCTAATCTTGATCCAACTGTCACCGATGTCTGATTGCATGAATGCATAGATATACTGACTACAGCAAATCCAAATCTTAGCACCTGAGGATTAACATTTGCAATGTTAAATATTACTGAAGTGGTGGAATACATCTTTGGCTGGTAATAGAATGAGATGGGTGGGATAGTGAATTAGTGATACCGATAAGCACTGAGTGGATTCTGAAGGAACGGATGACACTAATTAAATTGAGGGAGGTTTATTGGTCAACATTCATGTCATAAAGACAAGTACTTGGTGAAAAAATACTTCAGTTATTACATAGAAACTGGAGATAAAACTTGCAGCTCCATTAAAACTGATTGTGATATGATAGAAACTGTTGAGGAAAGGGAGAGCAGAAACTAGCACAATATGTGGTCTTTTTTTCTTTGAATTGTTCATCGTTTATGGAAAGCACTGTTTTAAAAACCGAACTGGATGGTTCAACCAGTCGAACTATGAACCATCCTTTAGCCCTTTACAACAATTCAGTTATTTAGACGGTTCAATTGTGGTTTCATCTCAATTCAAGTAGTTGATATGGCATGACTAAGAGATCTCACAAGTTTGATGTTAGGTTCGGTTTTTAAAACATTGATGGGAAGATGATGCTCCCTAGAAGCTATCAGACTTAGGTTGACCAGTGCATAACTTTTTGGTTCTTTTTTCTTGACTTACTTAACTTGTAAGTAGATGTATAATGCAAAGGTGAAAATTGATAGGAGTTGCTTCTATGTATGATGCTCGAAGAGAAGGAAAAATAAATAAAAAATAACCAATGCTTTCTTGCTTACTTGGGATACACTGTAGCAAAGAAATTTGAATATAACTGAAATGCTATCAATACACTTTTGAATACACTCCTTGTGATATGTCAAAATGTGTTTTACTTCTATATCTCTAGATGTGTCATGTATCCATTATTATCTGACATTTGGTCGCCAAATTGTGTGTGCAGTGATGTTAGTGACTCGGATGATGAGGATTCTTGTATCTGCTCAATAATGTAGAGATGATCCTGATAACCTGTCTCAAACTTTCTACTGAACGAATCGAGGGAACATTATTGAGGCCGTAGATCCCGAATTTGAAGTAAATATAAAGCAAGCCAAGATAAGGATCTAGTTCATCTAGCCGGATTTTGACAATTTCTTGGGTGGCACCTGCAAGTTCTCTATGCAGATCAAACCAAACACATGACATCCATCAATTTTGATTTGGACGGTGCTGATTCAAGCACCGGTTCCATGTATGAAAACTAAATGAGCATTTTCATGCTTCTCGAAATATTATACATTCAATTGCTTAGTTCATATTGTAAATGAAAGAGGAGATACCTCAGTCTATTTTACCTTTTAATTTCCTAGTTACTTAATATGCAGAATGAATTTTCATGACAAGAACTTGTACTCGTGCAATTCTGCTACATGACGAGGGTTCTTTGGTTATGTCAGTTTGTGCTCCTGGTCCCTGAAATTTGTATAGTTGTACTTTTCATAAATGAACAACCTATGTTGCTTACGTTGTCTACACAAAAACCACTTTTAACTGATTCAAACATTGCCTTGTGAGCATAAGATTTGAGAACACCTCAAGTTGCATAGCTGCAACATGAAGACATAAGCAGAAACAAATACACTCTTCATTGATCACAACATAACCATTCACAAACCAAAAACAAAACAATTACAGGACACAAGAATTAGACACACATACAATGAAATCATCCCAACAAACTTTTAATGAATGAATGAATGAATAATCCACAGAAGCATCAAAATTTGATGCATTGTATATTTTCTAAGTTTCTGTTTCTTCAAGCACTCGGCCACATCATTGACAACGAATTGTAGTGGAGACATTATAACTAGGAGAAACCAACCAGTTTGAAAGACTAGCATCAACTGCAATTTCCTGCAACAAAGGCTTTGACTGAATGGTATTCGATTCCAAGACACAAGGCGAGAACTTCAAGCTTGATTCCAAGACTGCAGGCAGCATGCTTTTTTTTTGCTCTGATGGAACATTTTCCTTTCTCCTTTGTTTACTTGCTGCAACTTTTGCTTTGATCGCTTTCCATTGAGTAAGATTCTCTACCGGGTGCAGAACAGAATTCATGTTTATGCTCCTCTCTCGTCCACTCAAATTCGATTTCAACTCAGCATCGTTCGACTTCTGATTCTTCATCCCATCTTCTTTCTGTCCACTGTTTTCATCACAAACTTCAGCATCCCCATAATTCTCCAAACTTTCATCATCATCCCAGTCATACCCTTCATCAAATTCATCATCATCAAACTCATCAATATCAGATTCCTCATACACTATTTCATCCTCCTCCTCATTGTCATAACTACAGTTATAATATCTATGATTTGACGGGTATCGAATCATCGACACTACAGATCCTTCTCTCTCTGATTCCACAGTAGTCTCCTTATTTTCATCTTCCTCATCATCATCATCCAAAACCTGATAAGAACTAGGGTTTGCCTCATACATCTCTACATTCAAATTAAAGCTAACTTTCTTCTTCTTCTTGCTCTTAACACCACTCTTCTCCTTTTCTTGATCTCCACCTCTAACAAATAAAATAAAAAATCAAACTTTATATCCATTTACAGATCCACATACAATAATATTTCTTCAAATCAAAAGATAAATAAACACAAACCTGATCTCTCTGATTTCAGAATATGGTACAATAGATTTCTCTGTTATAGTAGCAAGAACTTGATAGTTTCCATATTTCTGCAAAAAGATAAGATTTTTTCAATGAATTTGCATGAATCAAGAACTTAAGAATGATGGGTTGTTTTGATATACTTACTTGGTTTTCTCCAGCTAGGACTTTGTAGAGAGTCTTTCTGCGTTTTCTTTTGCTTGTTAAACCAAAACACTGAAGAAAACAACCCATTTTCTTTCTTTCTTTCTTCCTCTCTTTCAATGGAAAGAGAAGATAAGAAAGAATGTTTATGTTGGTGTTGTTATTAAAGAGTAATTAAAGAAAGTGATGAATGCAACTCAGAGAGAGAGAGAGAGAGACATGTGACAAAGTTTTAAAGCCGTTTGGCTCCAACGAGTTTCTGTTTTTGACAAAGCTCCAACAAGTTTCGAAAATGCTAACGTTAGGATTTTAATGATGATTGTTTTGTGGGCGCAACAATTTTTTATTCCTATGAGAGAGAGAGAGAAAGAAACAATGTTTAGATCTAAAAATCTTTGTTCTCTTTTTGTTTGAATATTTATCTTTTGTTGGGACTAAGATTGGTCGGGTGGTGGTAATTTAGGACTTACGAGACTGTTCTTCTTGAAGTATTGATTTGTATCCTTTTTGGTAAGATTGATGATCTCAAGTTAGTTGATCTTTAAATTGGATATCGAGTTTTTTTTTATAAAAAAAAATGTAAAATAAAAGTTTGGTGGACAAAGTGACAATTATAATCTGATAATTAGACACAACTAATATCGGCATTTATTAATTGAATGAAGTCATCCTAATTTAATTTTCTCAAAGACTAAAATATGCTTACATTTGCCAACAACATATTTGTTCAAGTGGGATGGAACTCGAGTCATTCTATATGATGTGTCAGAACACAACCCGCACGAAAATTGTCTCTGGTGCCATGTAGGTGTACTCAAAGCAAAATTTAAATTCCTTGACGCATTTAGCGTCGGGGTTTGAGTTTTGGCACAAAGGAGGACACACTTCGTCGTCTTCCTCTGAACCAGAGGTAAGTCGAGGTGTGGAACACTTAAAGCCAACCCATATGTATTCAAACTGATTCACGTGTTGGACTGCATGTAAGGCATCAACAATGATCCTTCCTCATGTTCACCTACGGAAACCTTGTTACGACTTCCCCTTCCTCTAAATAATAAGGTTCAGCGGACTTCTCACAACATCGTGGGCAGCGAACCACCCATGTCACCGCAATCCGAACACTTCATCGGACCATTCAATCGGTAGGAGCGACAGGCGATGTGTACAAAGGGCATGGACATAGTCAACGTGAGTTGATGACTCGCGCTTACTAGGAATTCCTCGTTGAAGACCAGCAATTGCAATGATTTTATCCCCATCACGATGAAATTCCAAATATTACTCGGGCCTGTCGGCCAAAGCTATAGACTTGTTGAATACATCATTGTAGCACGCGTGCGGCCCATAACATTTAAGGGCATCACATACTTGTTATTGCCTCAAACTTCTGTGGCCTAAGCGGACATAGTCGCTCTAAGAAGCTGGTTGTGGAGGGTTACCTCCACATAGCTATTTAGCAGGATGAGGTCTCGTTCGTTAACGGAATTAACCAGACAAATCGCTCCACCAACTAAGAACAACCATGCACCACCACCCATAGAATCAAGAAAGAGCTCTCAGTCTGTCAATCCTTACTATGTTTGGATCTTGTAAGTTTCCCCGTGTTGAGTCAAATTAAGTCGCAGGCTCCATTACTGGTGGTACTCTTCCGTCAATTCTTTTAAGTTTCAGCATTGGATTTGGATTTTGACTTCAAATTTTTGCATATGAAAAATAAATTGATTGGTAGGAGGGAATCCACCTTATTTGTCACATAGATTAAACTTCATACTTATATCATGGTAATCCCAAAAAAATGTATTTATTTTTTTATGAAGGATACACTTGAGTCTCAAACATTTTTGTAATGGACCAGAATTAATATTCAATCTTTTTTTTAGTAAACAAGATGAATTGTGCATGTATGTTAGCTCTTGATCCACTAACATTGTAAACTACAAGCATCCAATCAAATCACTTCATGATGACAATTTTTTAGCTTAATTCCCAAATTATTTCTACAAATATTTACTTTGAATTATTAGATTGGATGCGTGTGTAAAAAAATATTTACAATGTTGGTGCATAAAAATTAATCTTTTTTTAATTATTGATGAAATAAGTTCCCGTCTATATCACAATTCGTTATGTTACAAAGAATTTTTGTTTTTTTCGATAAACAACTATGTCTCAGAGTCTAAGAGAGAATTTAAAGAAAAAAAACAATTATAACCAAATCACTCTTACTTTTCACACAACCCTCAGCACTTCATCAACCTTCCTTTGGTGAATAATCACTCTTTTCTTTATTTTTATTTTTTATTTATTTATTTTTCAATCCTCAATTGTATACCATTATACTCTTCTTTTTTCATTCCTTTTTTGTCCCCAACTTGAATATATACATGTTATCTTATCTTAATAGGAATAGGAAGTATTCATTGTTTTTCTTTTTGGCATAGAGTTATATTCAAGAAAGAAAAATAAATTTTAAGCATATAGGGTTAAACAAAGAATCACTAGCTCACATGTAAAATGTTTGATGGAGTGGGTTTATCTCAAACTATAAACAAATGTCTTGGTCATGTTCAAGTAACATTGCACATAGTAAGCAAGAGAGAACCAAACAAAATCAAGAATGATACAATGATGACTCTGAATATATGTATATGCGGGATGCACACAACTAACATGACTTGAGGTCTAATGCATTATCTGACCACATATTTTCATGAACATTCTCCATTTTTCAGTTTGATCAAGCAAAAGGTTCATACTCAGCTATGTCCAAGTATAACCACATATTGAAACTAAAGAAACCAATTGCACAAAATATTTTTAATTTCCTCGTCTAACGTTTGACTTTTCAAAAACCATGTATTTTTTGTCATGCCCAATCAATATTTAGGGCTGGCCCGTTATATTTATAGGATTAAAGCAAATTATATATAAAGGCATTTTAAATATGTTGACAGAAAAACATAAAAATTAAGAACATTAAATGCGTAATTTTATTTGCAGCATGACATACACTAAATATGGGTATCGCTCCCTCTCAATATTCAAATATTGATTCATTAGATTGTGAGGGTCTAACTCCTTCGTTTGACTCAACCCCATTGCTACAAGAACTTTTTTAAAACGAAAATTAAGTTTAATTAATAATATATGTTAAAAATAATATTTAATATATACATTATTTACCTATTCTTAAACCTTGAAATAAGAAAATATAATATTGAATTCTAACACAAATATAAATTACTATTTTACTTTTACATACTTTGGTTGCACACAACCTTGACTTTTTTTTTTACAATAATAAAACAATATTCAATCATTCAAATTGACATATATTTATCATTCAACATCGCTAAAGATATAAATGATGAATCTATGAACAAACTCACAACATCTAAGTTAATTGCATACAACAGCAAAATGCCTAGAAATAATATGATCAAATTAAAGTGACTGGAATACTCGTGCCTTCGGATATGCAACGTTGACACCCAAATCATTGATTTAATGATTGGTCTTTCAATAAGAACCAAATGAACACTCCAACAAGATAGGAAATTAAACAACGCCCCACAAGATGATAAACAACACAACGCCAGACTCAGATGATGAAATCACGAAGAATAAGAAACTAGATCTATGTTATTTAGATTGAAACAGAGAGAACAAGATGAAGAGGGGTGATTCCATGTCAAAAAATTTCCAAAACCCACCCCCTCAACAGAGAGAATGGAAGAGAGAACTTAGAGAGAAAAAAAATTAGGTTCAGCATGTTGGAGTGAACCTAGAGAAAGTTTTACATCTAATATGATAATTTTGTAACATTTGCACAAATTCTGTCTTAATATATTTTCAACAAATAACATCATATTCATAGAAATATGAAGAAAAAAGAATTTACAATACGCATAACCAAAAACTGAGTCGGCTCTGTCAATACTTGTGGTAAGAGGTGGTATTTAGCTTGCACCATCCATCACATTGGTCCAACTCAGATGCAGAGCTGCCTATGGGCCAAAGTGGGCCATGGCCCACCCCAGCCCTAAAAAAAATATTAATAGGTATATACACATACTAGAATATGAAAATAAATTATATATATTATATGTTGCGTGTAATTCACCAAGTTGTATGCTTGTTCTAGCAGTTAAGGTGAGAAGTTTTGTGCCTTTGTGTCCATTCATTTTAATTTCTTATGCTTTTTATCAAAAATGATTTACCAAAACAAAATATATCGCTGGGGTTTGAACTTGTACACACAAACACAAACTTGAAACATCAACAAGTTCATAACCATTATGACAACAACTTTCTATGTGTTGTAATTTGATTTTGATTATTATATAAATAATGCTATATCGCTCACCAATAAATATAGCACAATTATTTTTCAATTACAAGTATACGTGCAATAAAGTAAAAATTATATAATATTTATGTTAAAATATTCTTAAAACATCGATTTAAATTATGTTCTATAGAAAAAAATTAATAGTCACTCGAATTAATTAATAAAAAGATATAAATTTACACGTTCCCTAAAAAAGAAAAATATACACTTGTTCAAAAAATCCGTCCACCCTCAAGATTATTTTCAGCTCCGCCGCTGGTCCAACTTGCACCACTATGATGACTTGCTTATAGCATATTTTTTTATGTAGAAGGTATTATGGACCACTTAAGGTGTAAACATAGTATTAAATCTTACATCATTAAATTTAATTAAAATAAATCAAACAGACACTTGTTGGATTAAATCTTTCGATATGAAATAGTTGTGTTTTAACTACTCTCAATATTGTTAATTTTTTTTATTACAACTACTATCAAGATGCTTGATTTTTTAAAGATACTAAAAAAGTTGGTTGAAAATAAAAGCACTAATTTTTTCACTGTGAAAGTTGTTAACTTTTTAATGTCAATTTAACGTAAGTTTGGAAGTTCTTCTAGAAAAAATAAAATATAATTTTACAATTATTGAAATCTTAACATTTATATCAATTATTTAAGGATCAACATTTATATCAATTATCATCATTTTTTACTAACAACAGAAATTATTTTAAACAAAATTATATTTTTAATCCCTTAACTTAATTTCAGTAACTTTTTAGTCTTTTATCTTTTTATTTATGATTAAATCCTTAGTGTTTTTAAATGTTTACATTGTTGTCTTTTAAAAAATAAATGATTAAATTGGAAAATAAAAAGATAAATAACTTAAACGTTACCTAAAATTAAATTAAGAGCTTAAAAGTTTGATTTTTCATTTATTTTACATATACAAATTAAATACTTCATTCGTCTCAAAATAATAGTTGTATAAGATTTGTATACGATTTTTAAAGAAATGATTAATTGTGTTGATTTTAATGGTAAAATTAGTATCATTTACTACAATAAACTTATTAATTGTAGTTAGTAGAATAGTTAAGTTAGATGAAATTCAATAAATAAGGGTATAATAGTATAAAATCATAATAAATGTTACAGTTTTATTTTAAAGTGACCGTTATTTTGAGACAGAAAAAAATGCTAATAAGACAATTATTTTAGGACGGATGGAAAAATAAAAAATAGAATTCATTTCAACAGAAAAAAATCAAACATTTCATGGTTTGAAGAAAAATTAAAATCCATTATTTGCACGTTCTAAAATTTAAAAAATTGGCAAACGAAAAAGTTATTCACTACATGCAACTACATGTAGCCATGCCTAAACAATACATGGATTGAACAAGTTTCCATCTTATAAACTTTACCGTTAGATTACTTTTACAATATATCTATTGCTAACATTCAAGTGGTGTAAGTTGCACCCGTCTATTTGATAATTGTGTAACCTTTGCACAAATTTTGTCTTAATATATTTTCAACAAATAGCATCATATTCATAGAAATATGAAGAAAAAAGAATTTACGATATGCATAATCAATAAATGTGTTGGCTCTGTCAATACTTATTATAAGAATAATAAGAAATCCCAATACTTGGTGCGCTTTGATACTAAAAAAAATTGATGTTATTTGCATCTTTGCTTTCCAGATTTTCCACTACAGGCAAACTGGATTGCCAATGGTCCATTCAGGTTTGACATGTGAAAGGTTGGATGACTTATCAATAAGACTAGTTCTAAAATAGATAATAGTTAAAGTGCATAAATTAGTATAGTCAAAACATTAATAGTAGTGGATAGACAATCCAAAACAACCTTGCACACACAACTAACCAAAATATTCATAATCGCCACATAAATTAAAAACATTAATTGACGTGGTTGTTGTAAATGTTTTGATTGGTTATGTGTACAAAGTTATTTTGAACTGTCGACATACAACTATTAAACTCTAACAACAATTTCTACATTGTATTTTTGTTGTATGATATTTTTATATGATATTTTCAATGAGTTAAACAAGTTTTCCATGTCTAAATATGTCTATGCATAATTGAGAATAATATCATTTAACTTAGCAAAATACATCAACAAAACAAGTTTTAAAAAAATAAAAAATACTTAAATAGATGACAATTCTGAAAAACAATCTAAGTTCTTTGCATAACATTTTTTATCAATAAATTTGACAAAAAAAATTTGTTTGTAATCAGAATTCGACGTTGGAAAAATAACACAAAAACCTCTACAAGAAAAACTTACGCCCATAAGTTAGAATTCAAATTTTCATCAGTTTAACCTCTATATGACAATTTGTTTTAAAATAAATTGAGATCAAGTTTAAATGCGTCTTCAAGCAAGGACTTTTATTTAACCTTATATTTTTTCAAGTAATTTGTTTGATTCATGGCATACCACACATCATAGACAAACTTAACTTTTTCTATTATTGGTGAAAATTTCAAATCGAATGTTATTACCACAACCCACAAAATTATTATCATACCACAACAGTCAAAACTAATTTCATTAAACCTTTTAGAGTTGAAATAAAGTAAAACTCTTCAAACAATGATTTATACGGTGTCTTGATTTGAACTTCAAGATGTTAAAAGTGTGAGACAAATCATTGGATAAATTGTAAAACTCAGACTAATCATTGGATAAATGAATCGAGGAACCCGACTCATTGAAAACAATCTTTGCATGAAGCTTACATGCATTGTTTTCATTAAGATCATGTAAGCACAATGATGTGTCAAAGAAGAGCGATTGACTATTGAAATGATGCTCAAAATCTTGGTGATATATATATAATTATGTTACAAATAGTTATTATTATTATTATTATTATTATTATTATTTTTATTATTATTATTGTTCTTTTAGAAATACTATTATTAATGTTATGACATTTTTATTTAGATAAAAATACCATATAACATCAATGTCTAATTTATTTTTTTAAAAGAAAAAATCAACTAGAATTATTTGTTCAAAATAACAAACCACAAACTCTCCTAAATCAGCAAAAAGAATCACATCATCTTTAAAATGGAATATAATACAACCTATTGCAGGTTTCCTATTAAAAATTAACACTACTCGTATTAAAGCACATGGAGTCAAAATAACAGAAAGTTTCTATGCATTGAGGATATGATAGGCAAGTCCTCCTCTAAAACATGCATCAATAATCAAAATTGTCGTATACCCCCTAGGTATTTCTCCAACGGCTCAATGAATGTTTGATCATTTATAAAAATGTCATTAGTTGTAGTCATAAAATTCCTCTCCTTTTTGTCATTATAGAAGTTTTGACCGCTAAAGTTAATAACAAAGTATCCCTAGGTTTAGACAATTCAATTAGGTTATTCAAAATTGCAACACTTGTAATAGCAGCATGTGTATTGTTCGGGTTAATGTCCATCATTAGAATGTTGCTGTGTTCTTCATCAGAATGTTGATGTTCATGATGATCTTTATCTGGGTTCATCAATGATGAATGTTTGATGAGTTTCTGGGTTTGTTCCAGACGTGACATAAGATTTGTTGGGTTTTATCCACCAAAAAGTAACTTCTCCATATGCATCAAAAGTTGCTGCATAAAGTGGGATAAAGTTGAACCAAGTTCACCAACTCTGTCTTGGTCACTGTGCAGGAGAGAGAATAGTGGGTCTGCAG
>Ga0228711_1000195_pt1 | contig 61225 bp, 29 predicted proteins | sample MedpolnodulmetaG_2_FD_177996 | JGI IMG/M metagenome (GOLD analysis project Ga0228711, IMG submission 177996) | Root nodule microbial communities from Medicago polymorpha collected in Santa Monica, California, United States - brown nodules | ecosystem: Host-associated > Plants > Roots > Nodule... | reverse complement strand
TGTAATGATATAAATTCAACTCTTTTTTGGTATAATGATATATATATATATATATATATATATATATATTTTTTTTTTGTTTATTTTTTTTTTTATATATATATATTTTTTTTTTTTAAAAAAAATTATTTTTTTTTTTTTTTTTTACAGAGAAGCATTTACGTTAAAAGTTTAGTGTAAAAGTGTGATATATACCATTGAGACACTTTGGTGAATGAATTGAGTTACCCTGGCTAAACATTTTTCTTCATGGAGAATGAGGTAGTTTCTCTACCTGGATAATCTCGGAGTTAGTTGGATCAATGTATCAACGTCAAATATCCTGAATTATATGAGTACCTAAATTCCTTTCAAATTCGAATAAAAATCATATTATTATTAGTTTGGTCTTCTGAATATTTAATATATTATAACGTTTAGGTGAATTAGGTTATAAGATTGCATTAGGTTAGGGCAGACTTTAAGACTCAACGAACGTTAAGAGAGATAACTGTAAATCATCTACTAAAAAGGTCATCACATCGACAGTTTTAATCCACAATATTGCAGGTGAGTCAACTTTCTACTACTGAGTCAATCTTAATTGATACTCATGTCATTTCTTAAATACCCTATTAATTAAGCTGAGCTTAATTGCTTAATGAATAACAAAAAGATAGGAGAAAGAATCCCAAAGAGGAAGACAGACTTCTATATTCAAGAAATGGAGAAGTCCTAAAAATAATAAGGGAGGTTAGGAAAAAATTGGAGAGCAATGACTCCACAAAATCTTAATGAGTTGGAGAACGAAAAAGTCATAAGATTATAGTAAATCTCTAAACATCAAAATTTTCTCATTTTATAGAAATCGTGAACAATACTTACAAGTTTTAGAAATATTACATTAAAAGAAAAACTATAGGAAATTCTCTCATTTTATAGGAATCGTGAACAATACTTACAAATTTTAGAAGTATTATATTAAAAGGAAAATTATAGGGAATCCTCTCATTTTATAGGAATCATTTTATAGGAATCGTGAACAACTTACAAATTTTAGAAATATTAAATTAAAAGGAAAGTTAAAGGGAACAAAGATAATTTTACTAGACTAAAAACTATATTTAATTTTGAATTTATTATCTTTTACACAATAGTGATAATGACTGAAATGGATTTTATTTTATTTTATTTTATTCCATGCATATTGCACGAGTAATACTACTACTATATCCTAGTTGAAGTACTCAAGTTATGGAAAATGTGAGATACGCATTATTGATGTAAAAATGGAATGTTGTGTGTTCTCTTTTTGTTTGCAGGATCTTCATGGCTAGATATACATACATTGCCCTTGTCCATAATATATGGGTCCTCTTTGTAGGGACGATAGAGTTCCAATCAAAGACTAATATGTAACCAAAATTGATTGAAGATTATAGGTTGATGGGTCAATTTGTTGCAAGCTGGTGGTGCCCACGTTGGATACTATTTTTATCATACATAAGGAATGCATGGGTCCTACTTTTAGATAAGTGATATTTTTACAACCAATTTTACACAACCTTTGTGACAACCACCTTTTCTTTATTTTTATTGGATAAAAACAATAGAGAAAAAAAAGAAAAAGAGAGAGAATAAAAAAAATATGAGTATGAGAGAAAGTTGTTTTAAAAGTTGTCAAAAAATGGTTATACAAATATCATTTCTCCTACTTTTATCATATCAATTCATTCAAGAAATTATTTTTTAAGCACTAGATATTATAATAGTGTACATTTTTATACCGACATCTAATATATTATATGTTTTGAAATAATATATTATATTGTAGTATATTATATCATGATATATTTATTTTTTAAAATCTTTCCAAAATATTTATAAGATGAAATAATTTGAACATTGTGAAAACTTTGTTACATCAATTGTACATTATAGCTTTTTAAATGATAAAATTTTACATTATTTAGCCATTGCGAGTTTTTTATATAGTGTATTGCACCTCACGTTGTCTCTGTAAGTTTAATTCAGTTAGAGTAAGAACATTATATAATATACGCAAGGTTGAAGTTTGAATCTCAGACATCTCACTTATTCATTTTAAGAGATGAACTTTAAATAAACCATGCCCACTAACACAATGTAAACCGAAAGAGTTTGTTCCACGGCATGCAAGGTTATCCTTTTGTGAGATGTCTATTTAGTAATAATCTTCACACACACAGAGTTTCACCATTACAACTTTATTTCACACAAGATCGAACAAATGGGACATTTAGGTTCATTTGACTGAAAACTCGCACCAAATATATTATTCAAAGTCCATATATCCAACATGTTTTCTTGCAAAATAACTTTATCAAGTAACAAAGAACACAGTTTCTCATCCCACCGAAACAACCAACGTCTAGCTCCATCTAAACTCACCCATTTCTCAACCAATTACAATTTCTTCAACAACCCATCTCAACTCTTTATTGAATGTCCATATTACACCATCTTTAATTATTATCATCTTTGAAGAAGTTAAATTAGCTCACTTAAATTAACACTAGAGAGAATCGAACATTAAGACATTAAGAATGAGTATACTTCAAGGTCCTAAGCCAACACCATCAAACCAATTTAAGTGGGTTCACCGTCTTTATTTATTAACTTCTATTACAAATATTACACCAGTTCACGTTCTAATCTACGCATGTTACTAAATTTCTAAAAACTTGTGTTGTGCACCACCTCCATTCCACTGCATTGTGTCTCGCCTTGACGTCTTAGATGTACAACCAAGGTGGAGGTTTCGTTGTTTTTGGATTTAGAAAAGTACTTTGAAAAGATTTTACCACCGAAGAGATTACCGGGTTAAGTCACGAACATGTCGCTCTTTTTAAGACGTTTCGTGGCACTGTTCAAAGTTGTGCAAGGCAACCACGCCGCCTTCAAGATAAAGTAGTCTAGCTCAAATTGTGCAATTACCTACTGCACTATTGATAATCGCTCGAGAATAAACAACCTTAATATGATGTGAATACTACTCAATTATGGTCCGGAGACCACTCGAAACCGAAGGGACATAAAGAAATGATGAAGAGAAGAAAGACTTGTCAACACAAATCGAAAAAGGGTGAAAGAAGAAAAAGATTCAAAATTTCAGAAGTCTTTTTTGGTGTACCGAATGAACTAGGCAAACTCACCTTTTATAGGGAGAATTTGTAACAAATACGCTGAGAAAATTATGAATTAAGTAATTCACAGATCAGTTTAAGTAACAAAAGGATCAAATAAGCTTGGAGCTTAAGTTGGAGCACGCGAGCGGATAAGACCAGAAATATCCAAATAATATGTTGGATCAGATTTAAACAAAACTTATTCGTTAAGAAAGCGTTTTCGGATAATGATTAAGTTAATTAGTTAATTTAATATTTTCATATGATAAAAAATCTATATCTTTTCTTCCCAAGTCTGGCTCTACCGACGACACCGACATCGTGCGTGTGATATATATCTTTTTGTTGGATCGGATTTAAACGAAACTTATTTGTTGAGAAAACGCTTTCAGATAATTATTAAGTTGTCCCCAGCACGGCTCGCACGACGGCGGCACGTGTGATATATATATATATATATATATATATATATATATATATATTCTTGAGCGCTCTCTCTGTGTTCACAAAAGTGAGTACGCCAATGGCACACCCTTGGGAGTGGCTCCCCTCTTATATAAACACTACTGATGTGTATTTTATATTATATGTAGAACTTCCACTTTTTTCAATTCACACAACAATAGTTCTATCTAATGTGGGACTTTGTTTTTACTCTTTCAACTTTCAATCATTTGCTCTAGTGTTCCAACAGGTTTTGTTTCACTTTAATTTATTTATCGATTTTTCTTTGGTTTTTACATTTATTTTGTGCTAGAGTTTTGATGACAGCTCTCGTCCAATTAATTTCATGATTCAATTGCATTTTAGATATGATCATGATGATACTTTAAACTTACTACTTTAAACTTCTCAACATGTACAAATTTGCACATGATAGAAAAAATTTATTGTTAATACTCAATTAAAATTCCAAAACAGAAAGAAACTATAAATTATCGATAATTAGTTATCAAACTATCATGACAAAAAATAAAAACAGATAGTGTCAAACATCAATACATTTTTCATGTACATAGGTTAAAGAACAATACACATTTAATTAATTTGTGGAACATCAATACAATTTTCATGTACATGGTTTAAAGAACAATACACATTTAATGCAATTTTCATGTACACAGGTTAAAGAACAATACATATTTATTTAATTAGTGGAACTGTAAACCTTGTATGGACTGGTCTAGTACATGAATTGTTAGCACGTGAAGGATTTGAATCTAAAACCTATATAAGAACACACTCCTATGTTCTCAACCTTACACCACTCGGCCACCCTTTAGGGTTATCCTCTTTAAATGTTAATGCACACTATATTTGGATGATTTAGTCAATTCAATAAAAAGAAAATAATCATTGAAAAAACTAATAAAGTTAACAACACACACTACCTAACACATATTTCTCAAAATACACCATCATATTTGGTAAAACTTAATGAGTGTCAACAATTTATATGGAAACTACGTATTTTAGTAAGACATACATGTTAAAATTTCAATAAGTAGGAACAAATATGTTGAAATGTGTGTATTAGAGTGTGTTGCTACATACACCGGGGGGGAAAAGGACAAAATTGCTTAATTTTCACTCTATGTATCAATACTAGTCAATAACTAGAGAATAATTATTTTTAGTTGATACAATTAGTTTTTTTTATTCATAATATGGACACTAAAGAAGTCATATTATTTAAATAAAATATTTACCCTATTTCATGCATGTGGAAGAGAGAAAGAGTAAGTAAAACATTCTCGAGAAGATTTTAATGTGTATGTTTAAATGTGTGGGATTAAGAAAGTTCATTTCGATATGTTAATTAGCGTTAAACTAGATGTTTGCATTAGGGGAAACAAATTGAAAACTATAGTTAGATGGATGAATGGGTTGTTTAAGAACTTATGTATAAGATAAACTAATTCAACCATCAAAGAAGGGAGAATTTGTTAAATTATTTTTCATTCTAAGTTGTTTCTGCAAGCTATCTTGACTAACTAACTTATTGAAAGACATAGCGACATATAAGTGAAATTATGTCACATATTATTAGAAAATCATTTCTTAAGAATACCTGATGAAAATGTTTTTCAATATTGCAACTGATTTGATAATAATGTTGTCATTTGTTTTACGTATATTTGGTATAATACCTGAAGGTATCTTTGCTTCATAAATACTGACTAATACCATGAGTGTGATGCCAAAACATTAATAATTTAGTATTATTAAGGAACATATCTCCAAATTTAAGATTTTATTTGATTTTTTATTTTGTTTGTTACAATCTCGTATGTCAATACATTAATATTATTAATATACTTTCAAAAGAAAACTCATTGATCTCATTGATTCAGACCTTACTGTGCGTAAAAATATTGGATATTATTGCATTCACGCCTAATAAGGTGTCATGAGTTGTTTGTCATCAACCTTTATCTCACGTAATGATTTCATTACATTTGATTTGTTTGACTTGAAGTCAAACGAACACTTTTCAGCAATTCTCCCAATCTTCTTCAATAAATGGATTATCTACAATTTTAAATAATAACTAGTGAACAAAGCATCAGAAAAACATCTTTCCGAAAAACATGTTTACATTTCCTTTCTGGTGGTTACAACTGTAAATTGAAAAACATGTTTACCTTTCCTTTTTGTTAAAACATATTTACCTTTCGATTATGGGATGCTAAAACATGTGATTGTTGTATATCTACTTGTTCTTAATCTTGTTTAAATTTCAAAATTATATTTGCTATTAGTTAGATGTCTATTATTGGTTGAAAACTATTTTCAAACCACCTCTTAGGTCTGAGACCAACTCAAGATTTCAAAAAATTCTGGAACAACTCCCTTAAATGTATGGTTTAGTTCAAAATTTACTACGTATTCTTTTTTTTTTCTACCCAAATTTAGTCATTCTTAAGACCAAATTGATTTTACCCAAAACTACCTACAATTATATCCACATTCCCTCAAGTATAGAAAAATTTAGATTCAAACTAATTATCTTATAGCCTTTGGAACCCAGACACACAAATATTATAAGATTGCATAACTATAATATGGTGTACTTTGTCTATTTAGATCCTAAATCAATTTAAATTGTGTACATACAACTCATCATCACTAAATACTGGGAGCAAACACGCTATAAAGTATCGACAGTCTTCAGATTAGGCGTGTCCTGATGGTGGACATTCGTTTGTGTTCTACACCGACACATTAGATTACATTGCATTATGTCATTTTTATCAAATTGTTATGGAAATAAAAGTTCAAAATCATTGAAATCTAGTGAACAAAAGAAATGTATAGAAACAAGCAAATGAAGGAAGAAAATAACACATCGTGACATTATTATTATGATCATCATCTAAGATCTAAACTAGCATTTTCTAGTGTTGATACAGGAAAAAAAACAAAAAAGGGAAAGAAAGGTAAAAAAAAACAAACAAAAAAAGTTAGAAGTTTGAACGAACCTGATGAAGCAAAAATTTGAATCAAGATAAACAACCAAATGTATAGTTAAAAGGAGAAAGAAATAACACAACAGCCAGTGGCAGAGCCAGAAATTTTATAGAGCTTATACAAAAATTACACATTTTCCTCAGATAATTTTATAGACTTCTCACATAATGTTACTTCCTTCATGCGGATAACTGCACATTTCCTTTGATATTCTCTTTTTGCGGATCCTAAAATCCTAAGGAAACAATTACCCACGAAGATATTACATTTACCTGGGAAACTAAATCCTTTGGCAAAATCCGCAGGAAAAGCGAGATTCTAGTAAGGGCAAAGTTTGTTACAAAAAAGTAGAAGTTGAGCCTGTGTTAGTGCCCAGGCTACAGGGGATGGCTCTACCCCGACAACAACATCAAAAACGTATAAAATGAAAATAGATGAGTAAATAAATGGTTATAGTTTTATGATGTTTAAAAGAAATAATAAAAGAGTAGTGGAGAGGTGAGTGAGAGTGGAAATAAATTATAGAACTAACAATGAAAAATGTAAAATGTTTGTCTTAATGAACAAGAAATAAGAGAATGGTACTAATAATTAGATGAAGTGGTGGCGGCTTCTCCGATTTCGACTATCACCCCATCACCATTGAAACCATCCAACGATGGTATCGTTCACTTCGTCGAAACTTTGGTGTTGGAGTTGGATTGGTGGGGTGATTATCTCTCAATTCAAAATAAAAAACATTTAATTAATATGTTTTTTTTCATAACAAACATATATTCACAATAAGAAAGTTTTATTTTCTTTTTAAATTTAAGTCACAAATTTATTAGCTAAATCGAATCAGTTGATTTAATACAATTTTCATGTACATAGGTTATAGAACAATATAAATTTAATACAAATTACATGTACATAGGTTAAAAAACAGTACACATTTAATTAATTAGTGTATTGTACATGAGTTAAAAAACAATACACATTTAATCATCTAGTGGAAGAATAATTTTCATGTATATAGGTTTAAGAACAATATATGTGCTCTTGATTTTCGGATGTCAAACCATTAATTGATTTGAATCGTCAATCTTTGAACTCTTAACTTTTATTCGTGGGAAGAGAAAAAGTAAGTAAAAACCCTTATGAGATGGATCCGGGGGTTGATTTCGCGGAAGGAAGGTGTTAAGCACCCTACACGACTACGGTACTCCGTAGAAACCTTTTGCCTAAATTATCGTATGCTAATTCAATTACTTATTTTGAAAATACTTGCCTAAATGTTTAAAAGTCTAAGTGAAAGAATGAAGAGAGAAGATGTATGTTTTGGTTATTTTTATTTGATTTGGAAGGATGAATCCTTTGCCTACTTACCCAAAAGAATGGGATCAAAATCAAGTAGTTCACTCTCAAAAATTATTTTGTGGGTTGGGTTATTTTTAGAGTTTTTGAAAATGGTTTTAAGAAGGGGAAAGAGGCCTCAAGGCGTAAGAGTAACAAAATGAGGCGAGGTTATTTAATTTTAGTTAAAAGAAAACCAAGTCTAATATGGATATTAAAATTGCTTAACATTTGATTAAGAAAATAAAGGGAAAACAAACTATTGAGTTAAAATCCAAGGTTTTTTAAAAAATATTTTTGAAGTTTTGTATATTTGATTTTTTTTGGGAAAATGATTTTTCTAAACTAACGGTAAAAACTACACGTTTCAACGTAACAAAAAATAAAATGTGAAAGGAATTACCGAGGATGTTGGATCCCAAGTAAAATTCCAACCTAATTTACTAGTTGTTTACTTTTAAGGCACTCAAATTAGTCAAGTTTTTTATCCTAGTTTGTCCCTAATTCAATTTGGTCCTCACTCACAAACCAAGCATAAAGCGGTAAATAAATTTGTGGTGTCGGTGCATTTTTATTATATGAGTATTACATCAAGCCTAAATACATTCTATGGTCTCAAGAGAAATATAAATGACAAGAATAATAAAGCGCATAAATTAAATTACATAATTTCCTAAATACACACTAATGAAAATGACAATAAAATAAATGACAAGAATTAAATATGCATGCAAAAATTAAATTAGAAACAAATGACAAATGAAATAAACATAAAATAAATTGCAATTTAAAATCAATCAAGAAAATAACAAAAAAGTAATGGAAATGAACAAATAAAACAAATATTAAGATATAGAAAGTTTTAAAAGAGAGAACACATTTTTTTTAGAATAAAGAGACATTAAAATAAAAAAAATGGTGTAAAATATATTGAAAAAAATAAATAAAACAAAGGGGCTCAAGCAAGATGAACCTGGACCACTTGATGAATCAGGAGGTCCAGATTCAATCATATCAACTCATCACAACCACTAGACCAAATGATCCAAGGGTTTACAAATTAAAAACACAATAGTGAAAATAGATAACACTCATAGGATTAAAAGTCAGGCACGCAGCAGCCGTCAGATCTGAGATCTGACGGTTTAAACAAAAGACACATCACAACCAGGATGAACCTGGACCACTTGATGAATCAGGAGGTCCAGATTCAATCACTGTATCAACTCATCACAACCACTATACCAAATGATCTAAGGGTTTACAAATTAGAAACATAATAGTGAAAATAGACAACACTCATAGGATTAAAAGTCAGGCACACAGCAGCCGTCAGATCTGAGATTTGACGGTTTAAACAAAAGACACACAATGAGGAGTAAAGGACAAAAGACCATGTGAATCTTCCCAAAAGCATCCTAGACCGTTAGAACTGAGATCCAACGGTTTAGTGTTGAGGTCACATGGTTAACAGATGGTCATGCACACACTCAATCAGACCAAACAAAAAGTAGTATAAAAGGGGATCTCAACAAAAAAATCACCATAACCACATAATACTTCTCTCTATAAAGTGATTTTAGAGAGAGAAGCTTTCTCCTCTCACCAAAGCAACAAATCGAAGAAGAGGTGGCGGTCGGAGGTGCTCCGACGCGGTGGTCGGCCGTAGCGCCACCGCGTCGGAGCTTTTGTGTTTCTTTTGTTCAAAAATTTTATACCGAAACGCTCATCTTCTTCTCCTTTATACGAATCCGAACTCAGTTTTCAAAGAACAACAACCAAATAGCCTAGATCTACAAAAAAAGAAACGAACAAACACTTCTCTCTTTACCTCTTTTGAAATCGAATTCGATTCAGCCTTGTTCTTCTCTGGATCGATCTGTTTTCGTTCGATTCGCTTGCTTTACCGATTTGAGTTTGGATTTGTTGTTGTGATAAATGTGTAGATCTGTTCGTTCTTGCTTTTTCTTATCGAAATCGCGAGGAAGGCGACGGTTTAGGATGAATCTGTGTTGTTGGAGTATTTTGGTTGATGTTGTTGTTATGGATCGAGCTTATTTGGTGTGGTTTTCAGCTTGCTGGAAAATTTTGTACATCGTGTTCTTGAGTTTTCTTAATTTTTTTGGTGTTTTATCCAGAATTGGATGAGAGAGAATGGTGAAATGTGTTTGTTGATGAGAGAGAACGCGTGAACAGTGCAATCAATGACAGTCTATTTATAGACTGTCCTTTTCTAGGGTTTCTCTGGTATAGGACAATGACCAAAATGCCCCTACAGAAACTTGTGCAAGAGGAAACCAATGGACAATTGACATGTGGACACATGACTTTAAAAGATAAAAAAAATAAAATATTATTTAATAATAAAATAAATATAAAAACGAAAATTAAAAAAAGAAATAAATAAAAATGAGATAAATTAATAAAAAGAAAGAAATAAGAAGGGAAGATAATAAATAAAAAAGAAATAATTAAAACTGTCCCTTTCGGTAACTAAATGAGGTATTTTAAAATATCTCTCTACCGAAATTTCGTATGAGACGACAAAATCACTCTGGTTTTAAAATACGAATAAAACTTTTGACTGACTAAAAAAATACGAATAAAACTTGTGACTGACTAAAAAAAATACGAATAACAATTTTAACATGCGAACAAAAGGATTTAATTATCAAGTAAAAAGTTTTTGTTAACTAGAATACGATAAAAAATAAAACGTTAACTATAAGAACAGAAAAGTTTTAACTAACTAAAATACAAATAAAATGTTTTAACTAACTAGAATACGAGCAAAAATATTTTAGCTGACTAGAACGCTAATAAAATATTTTAAATACTTAAAAATACGAATAAAAAGTTTAACTATACGAAAAAGGGTTTTAACTGTTTAAACTACGAAAGAAAAAAGTTTTGACTGATTAAATTGCGAACAAGAATATTAATTGGTCAAAATTTAGGGTATGACAATATACATTTAATACAATTTTTATGTATATAGATTAAAGAACAATACACATTTAATTAATTAGTGAGTTATAAATGAGTTAAAGAAAAATACACATTTAATTAATTAGTAGAACATTAGTACAATTTTCATGTACATAGGTTAAAGAACAACACGCATTTTATTAATTAGTCTATTGTGCATAAGTTAAAGAACAATAAACATTTAATTAATTAGTGGAACATTAGCACAATTTCCATGTACAAAGGTTAAAGAACAACACACATTTAACACAATTTTCATGTACATAGGTTACAAAACAATATACATTTAATTAATTAGTATATTGTACATCAGTTAGAGAACAATACACATTTAATTAGTTAGTGGAACATTAATATAATTTCCATGTACACAAGTTAAAGAACAATACACATTTAGTTAATTAATGTATTGTACACGAGTTAAAGAATAATAGGCATTTAGTTAAGTAGTGCAATCATAATACAATTTTCATGTACATAGTTTAAATAACAATACACATTTAATACAATTTTCATGTACATAGGTTAAAGATCAATACATATTTAATACAATTTTCATGTACAAATTTGTTTGTAGTTTTTCTTGTATTGGATTGGGTTCTTTGTTTTTTTTTATTTTATTGGTTGTTTTGTCATAGATTTGATTTGTTGTTACTAAATTTGTTTGTAGTTTTTCTTGTATCGATTGTGTTATCTGTTACTAAGTATGAATCACAGAGAAAATAGAATGTCTAAACAGAATAGTTGAAATTTATTTATAGATATAATGTAATGCACCACTCGGCCAACACTTAGGGTTAACCTCTTTCAATTTAATGCACATTATGTTTGGATGATTTAGTCAATTAAATGAAAATAAAATTGATCATTAGAAACACTAATAATGTTAACAACACAACACACTATCTAACACATGTTTCTCAAGATACACCATCTTATTTGTTAAAACTTAAAACTAATGAGCTTCAACAAATTTATGTGGAAATTACATAGTATTTTAGTAAGACATGCATGTTAGAGTTTCAATAAGTAGGATCAACTATGTTGAAATGTGTGTATTAGAATGTGTTGCTACATATACTAGGGGAAAAAGACAATTACTTAATTTTCACTTTATGTATCAATATTTGTCAATAACAAGAGAATAATTATTTTTAGCTGATACAATTAGATTTTTTTTTATTCATAATATGGACGTTAAAGAAATCATATTATTTAAACAAAATCTTTCCCCTATTTTATGCATATGGAACAGAGAAAGAGCAAGTAAAACATTATTGAGAATATTTTAATATGTATGTTTACATGGGTGGGACTAAGAAAGATCATTTGAATATATTAATTAGCTTCAAATTAAAAGCTTGCATTTATGGAAACAAATTGAAAACTATAAATAGTTTGCTTAAGCACTTATGTATAAGATAGACTACTTCAACCATCGAAAAAAAGAGAATGTGATTAAATTGTTTTTCATTCTAAGTTGTTTATGCAAGCTATGTTTACTAGCTAACTTATTGAAATAAAAGTAAAGATCCCGTGATTGAAAAACATAACGTCATGTAAGTGAAATTCTGTCACATATTTTTAGAAGACATTTTCTTAAGAATACCTTATAAAAAAAGTTTTTCAATATTGCAATTGATTTGATAAAAATGTTGTCCTTTGTTTTGCTTTGATTTGGTCTACTACCTAAAGATGTTTACTTCATGAGTACCACTCTTCTCACAACATGTTTTGCTCATTCCCAACAAAATATCATAGTATCATAGTGTGACACTATGATATTTTGTTGGGAATGAGCAAAAAATGTTGTGAGAAGAGCAATACTCTTATTTCATAGATACTGATCTAGACCCTGATTGTGATGCCAATACATTAGTAATTTAGTATTATTAAGGTACCTATTTTGTAATTTAAAGTTTCAATTGATTTTTTATTTTGTTTCTTACAATGCAATCTCATGTGTAAATAGATTAGTATTATAGGATTTATAGTTCCTATAACTGTAGCTCTAACTCAACTTGATTTTTTATAGGATTTATGTGTAAATTGATTTTTTATTTCTGCCACTACAACTGTAGCTCTAACTCAACTTTTAACTCAACTGGTCTGAAGTTTCATAGGATTTTTACTAACATAATAATATATCTATGACTATGTATCTTGTGTACATATTTTCCTTGCCTTTTCCATTAATTAAGTATTGCAATCCTTCCATTCAATTGGACATGTATACATTTTTTTTTTCTTAGCGCATATAACTTAATAGTTAGGCTTATAAAATCAAACTTTTAAGAGACAAATTAACAAAATTAATTCTTTAAGATTACGATTTAAGAAAGAAATATCAGAGAGACTATGAGAGGATGACTGTCCTCGTTGTCGTCTAGGTTTTTACCACGTTTAAATAATTAAACTTATGGGGGCAATGACCGCTCATTTGACTTAACATAATAGTTCAACAGATCATGGTCTATTCAAAAACAATATTCCAATTAAAATATTCATCAATAATCAGTGTTTCATAACAATTAACTATAATTTATATTATTAATAATTTTATAACAATTTGTTAAAAATATAAATATAGCAGTTAATTATGTCAATCCATAATTGATAAAACTAAATAATTATTACAACATCCCTATCATACATGTATCAAGCATAATCGAAGTAACTCTATACTTAATTGGTTATATTGATTTATAGTTAAATGAAAATAAATTTTGGAACCATGCAACGCGCATGTCTTAGTCCAGTATGAACTAATCTCAAATCAGATATTCAAGCATACATGGACAAAAGAAACAATGAAGAAGGTACGTAATTAATTAAGTGAGTTTAATGATAACAAAAACTTGATACTAAAAAGACGGTTGATCTGTTTTTGTATTTGTTGTTTTTTCTATCAACTCTGATTAGGTCTTGTTTTCTTTTTAAAAGCTCTACTTAGGTCTTGTTAGAGTACCAAAAAAACAAAACATGTTGAACTTGCATTGTTTAGTTTGTAATTTGTCCCTCCATAAAAATGTCTGTAATTGTAAGAAGGAGAAATCTTGAATTGGAGTGTCTTGAACAAGAAATTAGTGATAGTAGATAAAGCTCACATTATGACACATTTCTTAGCCTATTTAATTAATTAGATATCTATAAAATTAAAACTTATAGCTACTAGCACCTTTCGATGAGGTATAAGCTAGACATGTTTTGCATGGGAGACATGTGAAGCAGGGATATACGACCACCAGAGGCACCATTACTCCTACCTTCTTACAAGCTTTCCATTATTGTTTTAATGGTATTCATGTTCAAATAGATACCCTTCAACAACTAGACTTGTCACGTTGTTATCCAACACATGAATAAACAATCAACAAAACTTGAAAAGTTTTACCTTAGATGAGAAGCTAAGGCGAAGGGATATAGTTAAAATGTGGGGGCAGTGCAGTGCTATGTCTCAAGAATAATGTTATTTGAACATTTAAAAATCAACGACTATTTGACAATCGTATAATCATTTTTAATTATTGATATGATTATGAACAACTAGATAAAAAATGAAATAGTATGTATAATGTATACACATTCAGTCTTGAACATCTATTTTTATTTTTAGATTTGAACATCTAAAAAGTTATAAACATAACATATAAAAGAAATAAAATATATCCAAGAAGCCAGGTCCTCCCAACAACACAAGTAGCTGTCCATGTTTATAGCCGCTTTATAATAACAAAAAGAAAAGTATTTTTCTTGCAGAAAGTATATGTATAAAAAATAAGAAATAATCTGGTATCCACTTGCTCCTAAAAGGGAAAATCCACTCAAACCGATCAACATTCAACAACTTTTTTATTAATTTTTTATTTTCATTACTTCAAGCCTTCAACCACTGTTTTGTTTGAAGTTATTACTCAATAGTTTATATAATTTTATATAATTAAAAACTAATTGATTATTTATCTTTTAAAATCTAAGTAGATGTTTTCTTTAAGAAGCCAAACAATCAAAGTAAATGTTGATTATATATAATTTAATATTGCTATAAATTTATAATTTATTTAAATTTCAAGATTGTGCTCTTCATGTAATTAAATCTTGTGATTCAATAGTTGGATTATTTAGATTTACTTTTGGTTTTTTTTGACTAATTGTTATATTTACATTTGATAAAAGTTCTAAATAAAGTTTTCATGTGAACCGAGTATTCTCTGTGCATAGTTACAAAGAGTAATCCCTAAGTTAGATAGAACTGCAATGGGTGACAAAGCTCCCTCAATATGTTTAAAATTGTTGCATTCTAAGAGTTGAATTTGAACTCAAGACCTTTAGTTAAGCGGAAAGAGATCTATTATCATCTTATCAAAGTTCTCTCGAGTAAATAAAACAAGTACATATGACTTACTCGTAAAGTATATACGGATATCCTATCATACATTATATTTTTTTAAAAACTATTATACATTATCTTAAAAATTCAATTTTGAAATCTTCATGTTATCGTTTTTTTGAATTTTGCTTCATTGATTAAATATACACCAAGATCCTTGTAGGTGATAGAAACTAGTAACAATATAACACTTTATTGAGTAACAACTATTTATCGTTGAACAATCTCTGGAGAAAGGTTTTCAATCAGAGATAAAATATACAGCTAATAACTTGAACAAGATTGAAATGTTGCATAGAACAGACATGCAAATATTCTATGATGACTAACTATGTCTTGTCTTTCCTTATTTATTCATAGTTCAGACAGAAAATACACACAAACTGTAGTAACTACAGCTGCTATTCAATAATTAATAACAGTTGTTATAAGTACGTTCCATTACTTCCTCATTTTGTAAAAACTGGGTCCACTCCATGTGCATTTTCATAGTATGAATTATACTTGCCTTGAAGTGATCATAATCAGGATCAACGATGGAATCAACATCATCATAAGAGTTTGGTTCTTGGACAATTTTGTAAGTGGGGTTGTGAGATTCAAAAATCAAAGTTGGACGATATGCCAAATTGAATGATACAAGGTGAGGCTTGGTACCAAAATCTGACAGTAGGTACAGTATATTGGAAGAATGGAAGACAATGAATCAGAATCTACAATGAAATTAGTGTCGACATAAGGATCTGATTCTTTTACCATTTCTCCTTCAAAGATTAATCCTCTGCCATCCTTGTCGCCAGTTAGCGGCAAAACTTATCGATGCTCTACTTTAAAACACCACAGAAAGGCAGTTACAAATGATTTTCAACCTGAATGTGGATAATGTTAGTGCCACCAACGACGAGCACATCAACACATCGCAGTCACAACTTGTGCCAACTTCTCTGTCTCCGATGCCCTTCGCAACGAAATATTTATCGGTGCAAAATACCCACCAATAGGCATTGTTGACACCATCAAACACTGAAATACGCATTTCTAGCATGATGTACCACAATTGAAAGATTGATGATCTGATACCGATTGATAGAAACTAGTACCAATATCATACATTTCTGAATAACTTTTATTATTGAAAAATCTCTGGAGAAAGGTCCTCAATCATAGAATATACAATTACAAACTTGGACAGGAATAAAATGTTACATAGAACAGAAAGGCAAAGGCACGATTCCTGCCAAAGATCCAAGAGCCTTGGACCCCTCGCTTTCCAAATAACCCACTCAAATATTCTAGGATGACTGACTATGTCTTGTCTTTCCTTATTTATTCCTAGCATACAATTAAATAATAACTGCAAAGTAACTACTTATAATAACTGCAATTAAATAATTAATAAATACCCAGAAACTGCCGGGATCAAATTCTTTTCCTCTCATAATACTTCTTAATAAGAAGGTAGTAGCTTCCTTTTGAAATGGTATATAATTAACCCAGTTCCATACTTTGCTAGAGCTGCGGTCTAACATGTAATTCATAAATGCATGCCAGTATACGTGCAATGCACATATCAAAAACTTGGTATACAAACTACTTAAAGGCTTCAATAAATTAATTCAATACTATAACAATCCATCTGTATTTAACAGTTATTTTGGCAGCTCAGGTATAATTTTACCACAAAAATGTGTGCTGAAAGAAGTACCAGCTTTTCATCAGCACTCTATTCGAACAGCACCACTCTCCGACTTAATAAACTTGGGCTTCCTAACTACTTGTTCTAAGCACTGTATAACATCACCAATCTGAAAATCACAACAGTTATTGATTACTAGTCCACACTCATTTCCTTTCTTCACAGAATCCACATCCTGCTTCTCCCTCTTAAGAGAGGAACAAGGTCCTTCAAACACCATTTCACCACTCCTTAGAAGCCTCATGGTTGCTGACCTGTTCACAAAACCTTCAACAACTTTGCAACCAGCTATTTTCACATCAGGTCCCTTAGATTTGCTCCCTTTCACTTCAAAGATATTCAGCACTTCTGCTTGCCCAGCCACCTGAGTCTCGGGTGTACCTGGGGCCTTCTCTATTATCAAATTGGCTACGTCTTCCAATACATGGTAAATCACACGGTGCATAATTACCTACAAACCAAACCAAACAGATATCAAATAGAAATAAAAAATTTCAATCACTAAATAGATAAATGAGTAAATCACCAATTTAGTCTTTAAAATTGTATGGCGTCAACTCAGTACCTGAATTTTAATTAATAAAAATAATTACACAATTTCAATACATTAACTACCATATAATTTCCTTTTTAGTATCCTTAATCAGTGCCCCCCAGGGCACTGGTTAGCATTTCCCGAAATAATGTGACTGAAAATTTTCAAATTTAGGAATATTTTGAAACTTCGCTAATTTCAGAGATTAAGTAGACGTCTTATAATCTTAGGGACTAAATCAGTAATTACTCATAGTTAAATACGGGAAAAGGCTTAAAATACCTTGATGCTAGCACGAGTTGCTGCTTGGGTAAGAGAAATAGGTGGACTCTTGACATTGAATCCAACTATGCATGCACCGCAAGCCTGTGCTAGGTCCACATCGGATTGAGAAATAGGCCCCACGCCAACATGGACAACATTCACAGAAACCTAACAATGAAATTACAGAATGGTTATTTTATAATAGCAAATAAAATATTAATAAAACAACACTAAACTTATCAGAATTTTTTATTTATATCTCGACATTTGGACAAAGGCTAATAATAACTTGATCAAAGATATGCTTCAACAGAAAAAAAGGGAAAAAGGTTAAGCTCTTACATCCATGCTGATTAATGTGATCTTAGTTAAATATCACAAACACTTATGTTTAAAACCTACTGTTTTATATTTACTTGTAACTGATGCAATAATTTCCAATTAATACAATGTCTGTTGTTGACGACCTTCCACGTCCTTGTTCTTTGTGCGGGCCAGCATGTACGTGTATGCAAAAGGAAAAGTTTACCATATTATAGTTATAATAGCCATCACATACCTGAGGACTATTCAAAGTTGTCAATGCATCTGTAACAGCTTGAACAGTTCCCTGAACATCTCCTTTTACAATTACTGCCATTTCAACCCTTTCAGGAACCTCCTCAGTATCATCTGATGTAGTTGGGATATGCACTATCTTACCCCTAAGCCTGTCCTCTTCAAATTTCTTTTTCCTACCAGAACTAAGCATTCTAGCCCGCTCCTCAGAATGAACAACGATGACATCGTCACCGGCCATTGGCAGCCCTCGAAGCCCTTCAATCTCCACAGGCATTGCTGGAGTTGCTCGTTGAGTTAACCTCCCTGCTGCGTCTTTAATAGCCCTTATTTTTCCCCACTGCGAGCCTACAACCACATGCTGTCCACAAACTAGAGTCCCTGCCTTCACTATAGTAGTCACCAATGGACCCCGTCCTTTGTCAAGTCTTGCTTCAACCACATATGCTTGAGCAGGACCATCAAATCGTGCTTTAAGATCCATCATATCAGCCTGAAGGAGTAAAGCTTCCTCTAGGTTATCCAGTCCAGTCTTTTTAAGCGCGGAAACTTCAACAACCTGAATATCCCCACCCATCTCCTCTAACAGCAAGCCCTCTGAAGCAAGCTGTAGTTTTACTTTTTCAGGATTTGCACCTGGTTTATCACATTTATTGACTGCAACTACAACTGGTACATTAGCTGATTTTGCATGGGACACAGCTTCAAGTGTTTGGGGCATTACACCGTCATCTGCAGCAACAACTAGCACTACTATATCTGTGACTGCTGCACCTCTTGCTCGCATGGCACTAAATGCAGCGTGACCAGGAGTGTCGAGAAATGTGATTGATGCTCCTGATGACATGCCCACCACAAAGGCACCTAGATGCTGAGTAATGCCACCAGCTTCCTTGGCTGCCACTGACGTTTGACGCAAGGCATCAAGAAGGGAAGTTTTTCCGTGATCAACATGACCCATCACTGTTACAACTGGAGGACGTGGTAAAACTTCTTTACCTTCAGTTGAATGTAACCTCTTAACATTGACGCCAACTTCCTGCAATAGAAATGAACAAATTAAGTGAAAGAAAACAAATATCCACAAACAGGAACCTAAAAAATCATCATGTAGTTCAAAACAAAAAGGAGGAAGGGGGGATTGGAGAGTGGCGGAGACACTTGTGAGTCAATGATCCAGAAATAAGGCAAACAAAAAAAAATAAGGCAAACAAAAAAAGATGTAAGAATACCCAAGTATAATAATGCTACATTGAAACTAAATATTTCCCCAAACCTACCTACCAAGACTCTAGGCCTAGTACTATCGATTACTTATTTTCCTTTTACTTTCCTATGCATATTGTGCCTTACGACAAATGGGGAGATGCACAAAATCTACCAATGCCAACTATCAATTTAAGGAAAAGTATATCTCAAACTCCAGTGATTTCCATCAAAACATTGCTAGCAGCCTTTATCTCAAGCAACTAAAAAATTATGAAAGATAGCTTTGAATCCTATATGCTCCAAGTGAAGCAGAATGAGACAATGAGTAGAGTATGAGCAAAATATTTTTTTCCCTTAAAAACTGTCATTTACAAATGGGAAAAGGCTAACAAACAAGTATTGGAATCAAAAGACGATACTGGTTTCCTATATTCACTGATTTAACATCATCTATGACTAAGAAGGATATACCATTGCAGCAAGCTCAGAAATATCCATACTGAGAGGCTCAAACTCTGATTGAATTTTTTCACCAACAGTTGTGAGAATATCTTGCAAAGAAGATACTGATTTTCCAGAACGCTTTGCCAGTTCAACAAGGGTCATGCCTTCAAATATTTCTATCGTTTTATCGGGATTAGATTTGGTTGCAGTGACTTTACAAGGGATGTGTGGAGCGTCAACAGGAGGCTGGTTTCTACTGCCTTTTTTCACATACTTCTCCCTCTTTGGGGGCTTCAAACCATACGCTGCATCACTTCTTGACCAGACTTGTGAGCTAGCATGGAAGCACCTGCCAACGTAAAACAAAACTAATTACATCTAGCTTTTTGCTTTTTACGTATAAGTACCAAATTTTCAACTAATGTCATTTCTTTCTTCCATGTGCAGTCATCCAAATTTTAGTGTTGGCATTTTCGTCTACAGCCGAGAGATATTTGAAAAATTCAGGACCATCTATTACAGTATTATTAGCATGTATATAAACCCAACCCAATCTACCAATTAGGAATATTATCACCGATGTAGTATACCTCACAAAGCAGTACATAAATTACGGCCTCTTAAAAGTGCCCCCACCCCTCTGTAATTTTATGCATATCTTTAAAAGTAAACTAACTTCTCCTAGCCCTACTCACCATGCATAGGCCAAATGATGCTATCATCCTTAAACCACCTAAACTGTAATGCTATCAAATGTTAATTTTAAAACTTGAAATTTGAGTACTATCTCACCGTATTCCACATTCTTTAGTCCCACTACTATAACCAGCCACACCTATACATGAGTGATTGATGAAATCTGCATCAGGTAATGTGAAGTACGTGTAAGTATAATAGTATACAATAAACAAGTGCTGGAAATGAAACATTATAAGCATAAATGACGTCAATTACCAGGCATGCATCTTGCGGATGCATAAACAGATTGTGAAGCAAATATAGATGCATAACTTGACCCTACCACATGCCTACATGATGTTGTAGCCAAAGCTCTGGTAAAGTTCATATATATTCTCTGCATTCAGATAATAAAAAGGGTATTATCAGAAACTTAATGAGCTATATACACTAATTATTATAGGAAAACCCCTGCAACATGGATAATTGTGGTATTTTACACAATTTAAAATGAAAGGAGCTGGTGCTTATTATAAAATTCAACTTACCTTCTTTCCAAGCTTCAGCAAAGCCGCCATTCATAAGCATATAACTCTGCAGATTTAGGCCAAATGCAAATTATTTACAAAAAAGATAGAGACGGAATATGACATCTAACTTTAAATCAAAAATTCTTGTAAAATAACTTAAACAAGATAATAAATTTTGAAGCTACATAATTCTTTTATGAATATCTTGAAGGAAAAATCTTGTAAAAACATAAAAATAGTTTAAATACTTCAACAAACTTCCTTCCACTTCAAATGAAACTTAATAATTTTTTTTTTATTTTTTTTTACAAAACCATTGAAAGTGAAGGGTACAATATGAAGACCCTAACCCTAGACTCAAACTGTGATCCAGCTCCGACTAACACATTGGATGGCTAACGAGTCTCTTGTGTACTCTTCAGTCCTCCAATGAATTAATACCTGAAAATAAACAACAACATGTGATGAGATTTACTATCTCAGTGAGTTCCCAAAGAGGGATGAAGTATAAATTTCTCTTTAGAAAATCATTAGTTAAAACTCATAGATAAAATTAAATCTTCTTTCTATCAAAGTATACATTAGTTAACTGTGTGCTTTGAGTTTAACGAAGAACATAGACATATCTCATAATCTGATCGTAAGATTTATTCGTTCTTTCGTTCATTTGTAATTGTGTTCGTAACTTCTCCCGAGTGTGGGTATACCCAACATAGTTACCTACCAGTAAAGTATGCTAAAAAAACGGTAAGTGGTGCCCCATCTACTTCACTGTTTTCTGAGATTACCTTATCTACCCCTCAATTGAATGATCATTTTTATCATTCACTCTTGTACTACCTAGATGCATATTACACATCAAGTAATCTCGAATACCTTTAACTTACTTGTTTTTTCATCATATATTATCATTCATACTTGGTATTTCCATAACTAGTTATATATAGATACATAAGTCCGACTAACTAGGAAATATCCTATGCTTCTACTTACTCTGCACATATATATAGTATACATAAATAGCATCGAAGTATAACAATCAAATAGTAATTAAGTATAATGCATATACAACTATGCTATCATCATCATTATTTCATTACAAGAATTAAACATTTGCAGTTTAAGTTTATTCTCATACTAAGTACAATTTACCTAGCATTCATCTAATCAACACGTCAACTTTCACATTATTGCAATAACAATTCATAGACATTCCATCAATCACCATCTTAATCCAATTCCAAACAAGTCCTTAAATTATCTATACACATATCGTATAACTTTATATGTTCTTTTTATTACTAATCACCCATATACTTCTTTAAATCCATGAACTATCAATGTCAAATACACGAGTAACATTAAGTAACAATATCATTACTAATAAACTCTAATAAATCATCTAATCTACACACCAATACTCACATAAGACATTTCACAAACATCTCATATGCATATTAAACATATGCTTGGATTTATGGTTACCAAGTTATAAGACTAAAGGGGAACTCACCTCTAATCCTAGGTTAAAGATGATGATTCAATGTTTGAAATTTATCTTCATCTGCTCCTAATGTTCTCTTTTGGCTCTTGAATCAAGCTTTTCCTCAATTTCTCATAATTTCCACAAACCTAGATCTTTTCCTATTTTTTTGCTTACACAGCACTTGAATCACTTCCTTTAGGTATCCCTTGCCTTACAATAACATAAACACTCTAATTTATGATTTTCATGTGAGCTTGTTGATTTTGGTTTGGAATGGTAGAGGATTGTGTTTCTTTGTTGATTCTGGCGAGAGAGAGAAGAGAGGAAGAAGAGGAAATTCTGAAATTTTTATTTTTCTCTCTCTTGAATTGCTTATTTATGGGTTTATGTTGAAGTTACGAAATTGCCCTCACTTAAGTACATTTCAACAAAAGACAATACTAATTCACATAGAAACGAGCCTCTTGGCCAAATTCTATCGTTTAAGGGGTCAAAATAATTCTTATCAGAATTTATCAGGTATTGATCGAATCAACGAGATTTTTATACTTCCATATTTTACCCCTTAGATATTGTTAGCTCTAATTTAATCTATTTTAAAACTACTGACACTCTTAACTACACTTATAATTACACCTACTTAAGCACTAATTTTAACTCTAAATGGTTTGGGATATTACATTTTACCCCGTTAAAATGAATTTCGTCCCCGAAATTTACTGATCCAAGTAAAACTCACTAAATTTTAGATGTTTCTACCTTGATACGTATTGTTGCCCAAAATAAACAATTGTACAGTTCATAAAGCAAAACATTTGAGGATCTAAGGGTGTGTGCAGAATATATGCAACTAGAATAGAAAAGAGCCGAGTACTTTTAAAGCATAACAATTTCTTAGACTCCAAATTACTCATTTCATCTACCAAAAGGAAATTCCACCCAAAACCAAATATGTTGTATAAACATATAAACAAGATAGACAAAAAAATACTATTAAATTTAATTTTCTGTAATGCTTCTAAAAGGCTTCCTAGTTATGCAACTCTTTCTGTTGCGCTTTTTGATTAAAACGGTTCCTAATTGATTTTAAGGTGCGTATCTTAGATTACAATCAAGAGGTTTTCTAAGTGGCATATAGAACTACCCTATTTACGAGTACTTTGGACTAACGCATTGTATAGGATTTAAATCTAAAGTAACCCATGGCACAAGGGTCGGGGCCTACAATTCTAAATTGTTATTTAAACCCTATTACATCCACTGTCGTTCATTATCATAATATAAATTAACATCTTCCACAACCTAAAATAATTGCATCCAATAATATAACAATTTGAACACACACACGACCCTAATTGTAAGGCAATAAAACAAATACAGTGTATGCTTTTATTTGACCAACAACCCACAATTTAAACCAATGACTTCCATTAGGACTAAAACCATTATATTACCATTTGATTAAGAATAATTTATTTTGGATGTCACAAACTAAAATAGAACGTGCAGAACTACAAAAGCACTCTTTAAAACTTTTCATTGAACTAATCAAAATAAGTAATTCATTTCAAGACAAATGAAGATGCAGCAAGAGAAAGAGGTAGGGAACCAAGTATCGACCAACACAATTTTATTTTAATCTATGCTATATTAAATAGCAAATGTCGGTTCACATTTGAAAACTATTCCCCAGAATTCTGCATCTCATCCAAAACCTCTAATATGAAAAGACTAAAAAAATTATGCAAAAGAAGAAAAAAAATTACAACTGCAAATATTGTTAAAACAGTGCCCCTAATATGTCAATCTTGTTTCCCAATATCTACGAAGAATAGCACTCAATTTTTTTTTGAAATTTGAACAACAAAATTTATTAAAAACCAGATCTCTGCTCAAGATGAACCGAGACCGGTAAATCAAAGACTACAAAGGCGCCGTATATAGACTCAAGAAGAATAGCACTCAATGACTGTTCACTACACAAATCATGCAGTTTGCTTTCTTGATATTACAGGTTATCAAGATCAGTAGCATCAACTATAAATAAGTTAGCTGCTAAATTTCTTATTAGAACAGGCTCAATTTCACAAATTAAACTAGATGAAGAGATTAAGAAATTCAATTGTTGCTAGATCGATATAAAAATAGACTATGACACTAATATAAGGTATAAAAGAAAAGGCTTCAGTCCAAAGAAATTTGAGCAACAACAACTACATGATCCAATCACACAAGTGCAAAAGATCAAAAAGGAAGACATATGCATCATAATTTTCAAATAAAAATTATAAAAGTTTCATTTTATATACCCAAACAGAACTTCTAGAGCTAAACGGTAATAAAGCATAGTAGCACACAATGGTGAAAGTTTCAACTTGATCACCTATGTAACCATAGAGCTCAACTAGTGAAAGTACAATAAAGTCTTGACATAGTTTCAAAGAGCTATACACACTTTCTTACTATACAAACTGCTTTAATGATGATAAACAACTTTTATTCTTTATTTCTTAGAATTTGGGTTGGGCCTAACTCAACCTTATAAAACCCGGCATGTAAGGTGAGGGTTGCCCAAACTGTATAAACACTACACAGTCCATGTCTCTAGGCAATGTGGGACTAAATCCACCCCTTCACACCCAACACAAGGAAGGTGTCGGAGGTTGGAATAAAGGCAACCCAAATGCTGCAAGGCGGCTAGGGGAGGACCGCAGTGTAATAATACCAAATAAAAAAGTGAGTTAATTTATAGGTAATCTTTGAGATATCATGAAAGAAGCTTTATTCAGAAAAGGTAATTTCATGTTTACAAGTTTAATTGTGAAATTACACATTTGAAGTAGATAATTAACCCAACCAGTACCACAACACCTAAAGCCATAATATGCATCAATCAACCTGACATATAAAGCAAAATTAGCTCTACAAATATTATTTAGTGTTGTCAAATAGCGGCGCTATAGTATAGAGGATTTTGATGGATTCTCTATAAAAACTGTAATGCTGTCCTAGTTTTGGTATTAGATCAATATCAGCTGCTATTCCAGTTTTTACTATACTTCCGTGATAAAAATATTGTATTCTACATTTTATACCTTTAACATAAAATGTGATGCATCCATCGGAAAACACATCAGATAATATATTAAAAAGTCGATTAAACCCATGTCAAATTTAACTCTTTATTACTACAAATAAATTTGGGGTAATATATGGTCTAAAATTAACATTAACACTACATTTTTTAGCTTGCAAACTGGCTATAACATAAAAAGGCCTCAACATTAAACGATAAGATAGAACTTCAACTCACATCAGCAATTTTAAATTCACATCAGCAACTTCAAATGAAAGCTTCAACATAAAAAATAACATGATACTAACATCATCAAAATGCATGTTAAACATGAGCTGGTCACCACCCCAAATCCTAATCTCAATCCTAACGACAACATAACTTTGAAAACTCGGTATCCGACCCAGAGACCAGCTAATCTGGGATACCAATTCCACCATCCACCAGTGGGGGGGAAGTTAAAGCCAATATGGACTCCAGAAATTGGCACCGAGAAGGATTCAAACCTTGAGAAGAGAACCCTCCAGGGTCCCACGCCTACGCCACCAGGCTAACCCATGTGGGTTAGAATGGCTCTATTTATGGAGCATATTTGACAGTTAACCAACAATCAAACTAACTAACTAGCTAATTATCAACAAACACTAACTAAAACTCTAACTAACATTATTCTTAACATAACAGGGTCTTAGAGGTTTATAATACACTACTTTGAATTATCTGACACGTGTTATAGGGGTATCATACGAGTTTTGGGACACTGCCTAATCCAAAGAGTGTCTATGTTTAGTTAATGCTACTAATAAACACATAATTGCTGAAAATGAAAGGAAAAAAATTACTCAAACTGCTACAGTAGCGGCGCAGCCACACAAAATACAGATCATCCACCGCGTGTGGGGCGGCGTCCGGCATGATTGCGGCGCTATTTAGAAAATGTGTGTAATTTGAATTATTTAAGTTTGAGAGAGAGAGATGCATTGCGCGAATCAGATTCGATTACCTGTTGAAGTTGTGAAGTGTGTTGTGAGACCTCGCGAAGAGAAAACAATGCAGGAAGGAAGAGAAAGGAAAAGAAAAGTGGGTGAATAGGGTTAAGTTTTCTTTCAACAGTAGGGCGGTCAACCAACCACGTTCTTTCAAGACATTGAATTATTATTTTTTTGTAAAAAATAAAAATAAAAACTATAGATGCATTCAAACTCGTTTTATTTTTTTTTAATAGTTCAAACTAGTTATTTTGTTTATCAATGTTGTTAAAATAGGTTTGACAAAATAAACTTGTTAGAAGTTAAAATCGGATGGATCGTTGTAGTTCAATCTTTAGTTGGAAGAACGATTATATATAGAGGTTGGAGTTCGAGCCTCATTTAAAATGTGTAAGCCGCAATTACTAAGATACTAGACCAAAAAAGTCTGATTATGAGTCATGGTATATGCTGAAATTCTTTATTTACATTTTCCCCCCTAAAGTGTTCTATTTATCTTTTTATTCTTAATAAATTTGCATGTTAAGGTATATTGCTCTACTTGTTGTGTCAATTGGATGCCACATTGCAGCATAGTTTTATTTGGTTCAACCCTGTTGGATATGACTATGGTCTCGGTGTATTCTTCCTTGTCATTTTCTCTTGTGTTTCCAGATGTTGCTACACAGTACACATCCTAAGATCATGAATAGAAATGCCTTTAAGCAACAAAAGCTCTAATATATTCCATGTTTTCTTGCAATATGAGGTACTTGGTGATGGGAGGAAATGTGACGGTTCTAAAATTTCCAATAACATTCTTTTTGCATGCTTTAATAAGATCCATGCTTCTTGTTGAAAGATAGGTGTGTCCTAGTGTCAGACACGTGTTGTGTCAGAAACTTGTCGTGTCCGACAACGACACGACATCGACACATATAATTACACTAAATTGTGTGATTTTCTTAAATTAGTAGCGGTGTTGTGTTGTGTCCGTATCCGTGCTTCAAAGATTAAAACTCTAACCGGAAATTAATTTCTTTCACGTTAACAATTTCGAAATGAGATAATATAGAGTACCCCTGAAGTCATGTTGCCCAATTACTGTACGTACATATTTACTATTAATATCGCAATCTTTTAGGAAATTTAGCCAATCATATAATCCTTTTTAATCACAAGCCTCTAAGGTTAATCCCTCGCACACAAACATTCCTTCAGCCGGCATATGGGAGCCTGCAAATAGTACATGAAAGCGTTAGGAAATTAAACAAGATCAGTTAACAAAATATAGCTTTCAACTCTACTTACACAATTCTTCAAAATGAAACTAATAATAATGTGGTAGTTAAATTGAACTCACCCCAACTTGAGCGATGTATCTGAACTCTCATAATCTTGGGGAGGACCAATGCAGTTGCAAACATTAGTGACAGATTCTGAGGATTGACCTTCATTAATCACATTCTCAGATTCGTCACTTCCAACCATTCTGTCGTTAATCATGCCCGCAACCTTATTATCCAGCATATACAAGTAATTTATTAGCTAATGTAAAAGTTTATTCTAAAACTAGTAAAAATTTCATGCAAATATTGGGCTTATGTGAGAGAAAAAAAGAAGACAATGTATGAATTTATGTCATGTTACATGTATCATTAGAAGAAAATTTATTTTAGAATAGAAAAGAGAAAGAACATCATAGTATCATACATGTTGCTTTAGTCGGTCATTCTCTTCCATCAGTTGCCTTCCCTGCAGGTTCGGTAAAAGTTGGTTGTTTTAGGGATGAAAGTAAGGGTTGTAGGAAAGAAGCTAAAATAAATATAGATATATGTGGCTGATAATCTAAATTGGCAAATAATGACTTGATGAAACTTTCTTAGTTATATACCAACACAAAACTAAACATATAATTTATTGAGTATTTTTTTTTATTTAATTTAATATTATTTTAGTAGATAGATGGAATGACAATAATCATTTGAAAACTCGGACACACAAGTGGAAGAATCTCTGGTATCAAACACAGTTCACGACGTCAATACTAACAATTTTGACATTGTCAGTTGAATTAAGATTTGTGGACAACTTTTTTGGTAAATAAACAAAATAACAATACCGACTAGAAAACTCAAACACACATATTTTATTTAAATTAAAAATGCATATTTAACCAATTTTTTTTTTTACAAATGCATCATTTGTTACCTATTTTTAAACTTTTGTAAATATATATTGAAAATAACACAATTTAATGTATGAATTGGTCTAATACAGACCTCTAAAAAAATTTCCAAGGATGGACCCTTACGATTTTTAGTAAAAGTAAAACAGAATTTTTTTTAACAATCAAAGTGGGAGAATACAAGTATACTTTTTTAAGTTTCAGTAACATCAATCTTTTTGATCATTTCTAACTCCTCCATCGACTCTAGCAAATTAAATTTAGTCGTCCAATTAATATTAATATAACTAACATGTTGAGTGTCTTTGAATATTTCTAACCTTTCTTTGGAGATCATTGATCTCCATCATGATCTTCTCTCCCTGAAAAAACAAAACGATGTTTTAGATAAATATATAATCATGAGATAAATTTTATTAAAAAAAATTACTAGTAGGTAGAATTGAAGACCTTGTTTTCTATTACACGGCCCAACCCAATTTCAAGAGACCTCTCCAATTGTTGTAATTCTTCCACATTCAACCCTTCAAGATCTTCTCCCCTCATCTGCCTTAGTTGATGGCTCTTCTTAGCAACTTCCTTGCTCAATCTAGAACAGTGGCTGTTTTCAACTAGCTGCAGTATAAATTTAAGCATCAAAATCTGTTACAACTTTTCTCAAAAAAATAAAAATCTGTTACAACAATAATGAACTTATGATTTTGTTTTAGTAGTGACCACCAATGTTTTATTTGTTCATTTTGGCACATAAAAAAAACCGTGATTCAATTCAATATGTTTTCACAAAACATATAGTGATTCAAATAAAACCAACCTGCAACTCGAGAGACGGTTCTTCCAGCTTTGCCAAGTTCTTTGAGTGCAAATGATGCCTTTCAAGTATTTCCCTCACGCTTCATCATAACACAAATATCAAAGTCAAATTATACCAAATAAATAACAATGAATGATAACACATGATCGATGTCAAATTAATATGACAACATTAATTTATACCATTACTGTCTAGCATATTAGCTATAAAGGTTTTTCCTCCAAAAAAAAAGCTATAAAGGTTTATCAATGTGAACATTGCATAGGGGCATTATGTGCACCAAGTGGTTTAGGTTTTGTTGAAATTGGGGCCTAACTCATCATCACAAAATCGGCTTGTGAAGTGAGGAGTGCCTCCTCTTTATAAACTCTCATCAAGAGTCTCATCTATCCGATGTGGGACTTGAGTTTTTCCCAATACACCCCGTCACGCCCAGCACTCTTTGGGCTTGGTGCGTGAATCGGTAGGTGGCCCTTGAATTCGACAAGCTCTGATACCATGTTGAAATTTGGAGCCTAACTCATCATCACAAAACCGGCCTGTACGGTGAGGATTGCCTCCTCTTTATAAATTATTCTCAAGAGTCTTATCTATCCGATGTGGGACTTGGGTTTTTCCAAATACACCCCCCTCACGCCCAGCACTCTTTGGGCTTGGTGCGTGAATCGGTAGGTGGCCCTTGAATTCGACAAACTCTGATACCATGTTGAAATTTGGAGCCTAACTCATCATCATAAAATCGGCCTGTACGGTGAGGATTGCCTCCTCTTTATAAATTATTCTCAAGAGTCTTATCTATCCGATGTGGGACTTGGGTTTTTCCAAATACACCCCCCTCACGCCCAGCACTCTTTGGGCTTGGTGCGTGAATAGGTTGAGGCGGCCCTTGAATTCGACAAGCTCTGATACCATGTTGAAATTGGAGGCCTAACTCATCCTTAAAAACCGGTTCACAAGGTGAGGATTGCCTCCTCTATATAAACTCTTATCAAGAGTCTTATCTATCCGATGTGGGACATGGATTTTTCCCAATACATCCACGTCACGCCCAGCACTCTTTGGGCTTTGGTGCGTGAATCGACTGTCACGCCCTACAACACTCTTTGGGCTTGGTGCGTGAATCGGTAGGTGGCCATTGAAATCGACAGGCTCTGATACCATAATGAAATTGGAGGCCTAACTCATCCTTAAAAACTGGTTCATAAGGTGAGAATTGTCTCCTCTATATAAACTCTTACCAAGAGTCTTATCTATCTGATGTGGGACATGGGTTTTTCCCAATAGGTTTATATATTTTTTGTACAATCCTATGAGAGTGGCTCAATTGACCAGGTCCAATGAGCTTTACAAATGGATATAAATATCTAGATTTAAATTCACACAAAACACATTTTGAGGAGGGACAAAATTTTCTTGTTGAGTTGAATCAAAATATGATTTATAATCGAGTATTATGACATAATTCGATCTATTTAGTCGACGTCACTTAGGGGGATGAAATTATATTGTTGTTATTAAAAAAATAAATTATACTAACAAATAGTTTTAGGTATGACTAACTAACTCATAGATCGAGTATTGATGTGATGTCATAGGTGGTCGTAGGCCAAAGAATTGATATTGGAGTTGGGAGCCAAACATCCTAATTAGTGTTAGTTGAAATAAAAGTTGAAAAAAAAAAAGTTCTAAACAAATGAGCAACGTAGGAGTTTGTCTCCTTTTCATGTTTTCTGTGTTTGCTTTCTCAAAAAAAAAAAATGTTTCCTGTGTTTGTTTTCACTTTTAATAAGCATAAGAGAATGTAGATCAATATTTTCTTTGCCATTTTTTGAAAAAAGATCTAGCATTTTAAGAAATTTAAAAAATATCAAAACATTGTTCTCATTATTTCTGAAAATGTATTTATAGACTTCCTTTCATCTTTTATAGTCTGCTTCCATTGATGCACACATAAACTTTAAGAATATAAAAATTAAAAGTACCAGAAAACACAGTGTTCTAACTCTAATTTTCATTCATGAGAGAAAGAAAGACCTTAAATTAGAGTATTCAAAGAGTTTGCCAGTAGAAGAGAAAATGATGAGAGCAACATCAGCATCACACAAAACTGAGAGTTCTTCAGCCTTTTTGATTAATCCTCTTCTTCTCTTTGAAAAAGTCACTTGCCTTGCCGTTGCGTTTTCAATCTTCTTTATCTGAATCTTCTCACGAGCCATATCTTCTTTACCTTAGTTTATCCTCTTTTGGATAAAATAATAATAACATAAAGATAGTTAACACCTTTATTTTTTGCTACATATATGAATGAATGATAATAACACACAGAATGAACCAGCGTATAATTGAAAGAGAGAAAGAAAACTAACCTAAAAAAGAAGAGACAAAAGAAAGAGAAGTGAAGGAAAGATGTGTAGTTAACTATTTATGGTTTTTTTTCTTCTTTCTAGTGTGATGATGAAATGATGCAGTCATGCAGGCATTTAGCTAATTTTAGTTTTGTTAAGAATTTATAGTCTCTGAGATAATAAAAATGGATTGTTTCCTTCCTCTTTTAGATCCTCTAGGGAGAAGAAACTGGTGAATAAATGGGTGGTTTCTATATTTATTTTTGGAGGATTTCCTACTATATTGTGGTGGTGGGTTAGGAGGAATTGAAGAGTAGTGTGAAATGTACTTTGTGGATTTTACTTTCCTTTTTGAGGAACAATAATGAACGTGTGTTTTTGGAGATGTTTACTTGGCTAGTGAGGTCTTGATCTTGATCAAAGCCACCAATGAAAAGAGAGTCAGAAAGAAAAAAGGAAAAAAGGTTGTCTGTGTGGGGAAGTGTTGAAAAAAGTAAACCCCTTTATGGTAAGGCAAAGCAATGTGTCTCGCTCGTCTTCCAAAGGTCACTAGGGTATGAGTATGACTAATCAATGAATGAGTATGATTTTGGTTACAATCAACCTGTCAATAACAAAAATGCTTGCTTAAAAAATAAAGCAGGATATTTGAACAATTATTTGGTACAACCTTTTTTAACAACTTTTATTTTTTTTCTTCTAATTGATCAAAAACAATGGAGAGAGAAAAAGGAAAAGAGAGAGTAAGAATATAATGTGAGCATGAAAAAGAAAATTGTCTAAAAGTTATCACAAAATAGTTGTACAAATATCATTTCTCTAAAAAATAAGAATATCATAACACAAATAATTGTATCCATTTGAAAATACATATCGTATTTTTACAATTTGTATCATTTACATGACTTAAATTAACTATATTTTTTAACTAATATATCAATACTAATATTAACATGTAATATCCTATTCAATTTGTTTCGATAACTTTATAACTAATATATCAATACAAATATTAGCATCTAAATCAAACGTTTGATTGCTTAAACAATATTATTAAGTGTTTGTTTCCTTGAGATGAATACATTGAGTGTATTTATTAGCATTTTTCAAATACTAATATAAAGTACGCCAAAAATATAACGAAAACCTTTATATCTTGGTGTTTTTGGGGAAATACATGGGTGTCATTGACCTTTAGTGTCATTGGTACCATTAGTTCATTTGGATCAGAGAGAATGAGTAGTTAAGAGAGAGATGGGAACAATGACACCAAAAGTCAATGGCACCCAAGTGTTACCCACGTTACTGCTGTGAAAATGATGTTAATCATTCAGGTTGGTGACGTGATCTATTTGCTCTTTTCAAATGATATTAATCTTTCTGAACTGGTCTATATATGAAAGTCCGATCAATATATGAAAGTCGTGTAAGAAAGATTAAAGAAATTGAGAAATTTTTATATTAAAATTACTTTAAATATTTTTGTCAAATACATCGATTATTTAATAAATTTGTGTATAAAAATGATTGGATTAAGGCCCGTTTGGATTGAAATTATTTTGAGCTTATGAAAAAAGCTTATGCTAATAAATAAGTTTTTATCTTAATTCATAAGTTTTCACTAACAAAAATTGTACCTTCATAAGTTGTTTTTTCATAAACCACATTAACAAACTTATAAATAATAGATAAAAGATATTTATTTGCATAAGTTGTTTTGCACAAACTTTAAAATAAGCTAATTCAAATATGTCCTAAGTATTTTTCCCATAAAAAAAAACTTATATATAGACATGACATAATATTAAAATGGTTTTGCTAGAAGCCACCCATGAAGGTGTCTTTTAGCAACTTACACCTCAAGGTGTGATTTCCATTTTTTAGTTATAACTTTGCTAAAAGACACCTTCATAAAAATTAGTTTGTGTCTTTTAACAAATGTTTATAGAATAACTTACTAAAAAACACCTTCATAAAAGGTGTCTTCCAGCAAAACCTATATTAAAAAAACCTACCTATGATTGAATAGTAAAAAAAACCTACCTATGATTGAATAGTAAATTACTATGTATACTCGTTTCAGTTAAAAGAACAACCAACCAATAGTTATAATTCTAGTTCTAGTTTCTAGTTACATACGGCCTACGTTGCTAGAGATCTAGCATGTTAAGACAAGGAGACAGTGGTGTAATCCAAGCAAAATTTGTTCGTTTTGTTATTGTCATGATTCATGAACGTGAGGCTGAAACCCCTTTACCCCTTATTTTTCGGTACTTTGTTCTTACATGTACTTATCTTACTTATATATATTATTGATCAGATGGGACATTAGATTGGACTTGAGATAAAATTTATGATTTAGTTCTTCCTTTAGTAGTTTGCATCTGCTGTCTACAGTTAGAGAGTGTCAGATCACCGGTTACTGTTATTTTACCTTGCAAATCATGTCCTTGTTACCATTTACTCGTAGTTAAGGTAAATGGTGATGTTTTCGATTAAAAAAAAGAAGGTAAGGTGATGTTTCTTTCTGATAATATAATGGAACTGAATTGAATTGGAGGTGGTAGGTTAAGGTTAAATCTTATCTTCCGTTAAGATGAAGGTATTATAATTGAATTTTGATAACTTATGTCTTTGGTTAAAAGGACAATGATAACCGGTGCCCCCGGAGCATTGGTTAAGCAGACAAAAGAAGTAAGATTTTATTGAAAAAATGATGTAATAATTCGTTGGTTAAAAGTAACACTTTATATTTACAAAACAATTTTTCTACTTTTGGATTCCTTAACCAGTCCTCCTAACTAAAATAATCTAACAAAATTTAACTCTTGTTCTCCCTTAATTTATTCCTCAGTACTCTTCTACACAATATAACCATTAATTTTACATCAGAAAACATAATATTATGAGTTTTAAAAATTAAATCAATGATTTTCAAAATATATATATTTATATTAAATCAAATTATTTAACATTTACCTTTGACAATGGCACACATTGTAGCATTTGCCATTACCCTAATTTTAGTCGGTAATTTTCGGATTTGATTGGACATAAACTCTTCTATAGACACAATCGCAAATGACAAATATTTGGACACACTCACATTAAATTGAAAAATTTAAAGTAAAAATAATTAGATCACATCAATCAACATCATTTAATTTTATTCTCTTTTAATTTTTGCATTTGATGTTAATGTGTCTAAATATTTATTATTTATGATTCTATCCATAGAAGAGTTTCTCTCATGTCAATGGGTGTGAGCAGCCGGCAAACTCGTGCAGTGCATACCTGGATCTTTCGATTACATTATTAATGGGTTGTTCATTTTTTTTTGGTTCACTCTTATTTGATTTAACGCAAAATTACATTAGTAATCTTTGAATTTAATTTTAAATTGCGATCTGGTATTTTTTTTTATAAGAAGTATTTCATCTTCCTCCCAAGTGTGATGACCTTACACTAGTGTGACTCTAAAAAACAAAACAAAAAACTTAAAAATATTTTAACCAAAATAAATATTTGAACGATAAAGTAACATAATTATACTTACTTCAATGTCATTCCAAATCTTGTAAGTGACATGATTAGTGAATGGCGACAGCAGAGTTAGATCAAAACCCCCCAAGGATAAACATTAGGTGTTGATGGAGGAGTTGATGCGTGATGCTGCTCATGATGATGCTCAGCGTGATAGTACTCATTCTGAGTAGGATCGTCGTAGTGCTTCTAAGTGGGATTATTATACGGCTCACCAGACACATAATATTGGTCATGGTCTCCTTGTCTAACATGCGTCTGTCATCCATACCTATACAACATAAAAATGAAAAAAAAAATATGAAAGAAAAACCCATTCAAACATTTTATCAAATATCTTGAGTGCAAAATATACGATTTTCATTCATTGTATTATTTGAACTTTTAAACAACAACATTGAACATAGAGTTAAATATGTTTTTTTAGTCCCCATAAATATATCAACGTTTCATTTTACTCCCCTTAAAATTTTCTTTCGACTTTAAGTCCCTATAAACTTTTCAACCACCGCTTTTAGTGTCTATTTTTAAGTCAACTCTTATTTAGTCTTTGTATATTTTAATGAAATTGTGCAAAAATGTGTAGAATATTACAAACATCTCTCCAAAAAAATAAATATAATTTTTTAACAAAACATAAATTAAATATGAATTATTAACGGCCAAAAATATAAAAATTCATATTTAATTCATGTTTTGTTAAAAAAAAATATTTTTTTTTAAGAGATTCTTATAATAATATAAACTTTTTACAAAATTTTGTTCAAAAAATGAAGTTTACATATGAGTTTACTCAAAAGCGATGATTGAAAATTTTATAGAGACTAAAAGTCGAAGAAATTTTTTAGTAGGTCTAAAATGAAAAAAGTTATATATTTGTAGGGACCAAAAATATATATAAACTTAAACATAGTCTAAACATTGACAACCAAAACATTGAAATATTTGATCACAAACTAACTAAAAAATTAATTATTTCTACAACCTTAAACACTAATTTGTTTTACCAAATTTAAAGTAAAAAACAACATATAAAACTAACTATGTGAATACAAGAGGTTTAAACGCTTACTTGCATTCTTGATAATTTGATTGTGTTCAAAGAAACGAATTGAATGGAGATTGGTTTGGGTGAGTTTGAAGTAAGTTTGGTGGGTTTTATGTTTTGGAATAATGGGAGTTGTTGTTGTTGTTGTTCCGGAATAAAATCTGAATGCAACAGTCAACGACAGTTAAATGTCGTTGGAAAAAGAGCGAAGGAAAGTTAATAGTTGTTAGATATCAAACGACAATTAACCTCCGTTTGAGGCATTAAGGTAATTTCAGGGTAGCTTAGGAGAAAATTTGAAAGCCTAAAGAGTAATTATATTGCAAAAAAGACCCATTTTCACAAGTAATAAATAACCTCAAATAAAGCACATAAATTATACCCCACACCCTACATTTATACCTTGAAAAACGCTCTTTCTACAACTCTATGGACAAGGTCAGTTTCAACGGGGGAGTAATGTTATGATTCAAGGATAGTTTCAATGGGGGTGTAATGTCATGGTTCAAAATAACATATAAGAAAACACACTTGGAATAATATAATTGGTTGAGGCAAACATGTATTTGGTTAGTAATTCTAAAATAAAGAAAGTTTGAATTATGCATACATAGAGAAAATTGATGAAAAATCTCCATCTCCATTAATACTCTAGAGTGATGATCTTAAGCCCTTGTGCTTAGGTTCCTTTTCTATCTTTTACTTTCTAGTATTTCTATTCCCTAAATAAAGAGTTATAAATTTTTATGGCGAAGGAGAAGAGAGATAATGTGAGATATGGAAGGAGAAAAGAAAAAATTATGATAAGTGAGAGTCATATGAAAGATTGATACTCTGATCGTGTGAGTGAAATGATTTAGGGTTTGAGTTTCTATTTATATAAAAGGGGTAATAAATTGATTTTTTACATTCGGGACAAGTTTTGGTGTGGGTTCAGGGTGGGTACTTATATCCCCATTACTCATCTTGTACCCGTGTTTTGAAAATCGGGGAAAACTCAAACTCATAACCAAACTCAGTCAAAGCAGAGAAAACCCGTCAAATTGGGTTTGGTTCGGGTGGATGCCCGCAGATATGGGTTTGATTGCCATGCCTATTCCCAACTGTACCACAACATGCGTGGCTTTCAGTACGTTGAAGCATGAAGAGTATGCTCCTCTAGTATATTTCTATCTTTGACAAATAGGTTATATTTTCACTAGTATTACGAAGTAACGTGTACCCCATACATACCAAATTCTTCTCATGTTGCGTACCACGAACTCAAACCCCTACCACCTACTGCTGCGAAATTGTGTATTATGTAACTATGTTTGGAACCACTTTTGAGAGGTGTTCTAGCTTTCCGAAACCTTCTTTACCACTGCTACTTTCACACTTTTGTTTTCCAATTGATGTTAACATCACATTGTTCACGATGTTTTCTCTTTGCTTTGCTTTGTTTTTTGACTGGGAAATTCACCCATTTATGGCTCTGGTTTGTTCGTTCAGGCTCTACACCCTTTACAAAAGCTCTATATATACGGTGCACTTTAGATATGTTTGGCTATTCCACAATTATTTCTAGACTCGATTTACTATTCCGATTTGGTTCACGGTCATGATGCCACCGATACCATTTTATGTTTTTGTCAGGATTTCAGATGTAGTGAGCGCTGGTCATGTATTGTTTCAGGCTTGGACTCTTTCGGCTCACTCTTCTCATATCTGAATTCCTCATCCATGACCCTATCTATCAATTTCAGTTTGGTTCAAAAAATTTACACCTTCTAGTCATGGCTTCAGTTATGGTTAGCACTTGCTTAGTATTGTCTAAATTTGGTTTGGAGGTTTTATACTTTCATACGTTTGTTCAAAACTTCGACTGCATTAAGCGTCAGTCCAATATTAATTTTAGACTTTGGTTTGGTTTGAAGTTGTGACATTTTTCGGTTCAAGCTTTATCTATTGTCGACACATGACCTATTCAGTTTGCTTTGTCGATTATTCGTGAAAGTTAGCAATGATTTCTCTAGTTGGTTATTCTTTGGTTTAACCATGGTCTTCAGCACAAACCTTATCTGATTGATTGTTAACATGTTATGATGTTCTTTGTAGTTTTATCCAAAATATATTTCTGGGTTTGATTATGTTAGGTGTTATGTTTTCTATTTTAAGGGGTATATTTCCAACAAGTTTAAAACTTAGCAATCTTTAGCTTGAGGGGTTGGGTTGGAATCTAAGAATGACTTAATATAATAATTAATAGATATGATATTAGAGTATCTATTAATATTCCATAAAGACCAGTTTATAATTCGTAGAATATCTTTTAGATTATCTCTTAGGATTAGTTTTTATGACTTATTCTTATTGTGATTTGTTTCTTGATTTTTCGATTTATTTAGGATTGAGTTTATGTATCATTCCCTGATGAATATGTTTTGAACACCTTCAAATTATTCCTTTATGATTCAAATATTAATATATGTTAGTGTATTTCGTGAGTCAGGACAACACCATTGACCTCTCTGTCACTCTTCTTAATTCTCCCACCCCAATTAAATTAACTACATGCAACCATACTACAAGCGATGTGCCCCAAAGTAGATATATTGAATAATTGTCCTTCTCACAAGTTTTCCATTCAATTAAACTCATAAAAACGAGGTGGGGTTTAGCATGGGAAAGGGAAGTTCTTTCTCATCATGGGAAAGATGAACCACAACCATAGATTTAATACTTTTTTATTTGGATGGCTAAGATTTATGACCTATTAATGGTTGTAACTTGTTGTTTGGTATTGTGAACCACAACAGTGGACCCCACCGATTTATTAAACAACAATTATTTTATAATTATTTTTCATTTAATTTTTTTTTCCATCTGATTTTTTATTTAGGAACGGTTATTAAAAAAAATAAAATACGTTTTACTAAATAGTTAGTCACATCATCCCTACCAACATCATCTTCATCCATCAAATCTTTAAACTCAAAACCATCCTTCAAACTTTCACCACCCCAACCCAAATCTTCTTCTAAACCCTTTACTATCCTCAATTCTTTCGAATTCCAAAACTGACTCAAACACCAAATCATTCATTCCTTTCCGAATTGAAACCCATTTAGAATCAACAACCCAAAAAAGTTGGATTAAACCGATTGAGTTTTAGATCTTTCAAGAGAATTTCAGCATTTCACAGTAAATCACAGCCATATGTAAAATGTTTTGCAAGATAATTTGATTTCATTTTCAGCATCAACAAGTATTCCTCTTTTTGTTAATTCTGAAAGTTTAAAACTTTTCAACAATTCACTTTCATGATGACTCACAATAAGCAATAACATCTATTTTTTGAAGGAATTTGAATAAGTGGAGATGAAGATGAAATTTGATGATTCACAATGAGTAATAGCACCAATTCACAAGCATGATGAAATTTGATTTCACTATTTTTATTAGTACCATTAACATACCTACTTTATTAAAGGAATTTGATTTTTGTTGTTTTCATTAGGATTTTAAGATGAAATTTAAAAATTGGGAAGAAGAAGAGCAGAACGTATGAACGAAGAAGAAAGAAATGTGCGTGGAGAGAGAGAGTAAAAAGAGGAGAAAGAATAAATGGGTTGGGTGCCACTGGAAGAAAGAAAAACCATTAAAAATCAATTTTCATTTTTTTTCCTTTTCTCTAACAGGTTGCCAACTGCCACTTGTCCTGAAAAAGTGGACTTTCCTATGGTGGGAAGAAACTCCCCATTTCCGGGCTAAATGCCACCTAAAAACGAACCCTAAGACAGGTCAAAATGTGATGACCCCAAATTTCTCCAAGAAAAGTGACGTCATGCTACAATTCCTTTCAACTACCTGCCAAAATTGTTAACTACTAATATTCTAAGTCATACACCTAAATACATGGACTAGGGGGAAGGAGGCATCCATGATTCCAACTAAACCCATCTGTGAAAGGGAAAGAAGAGGCAGTATTGAAAAGGCCAAAACCCAAAACACGTGCCAATGACCAAAGTTAAGTAGAAGAAATTCAAACGAAAACTAAAACAAGAAAAAAAAAAGGTGTTGAGCAATAAGAATCTTGATTTTGAATGGTGTTGAACAACTTGGTTCATTATGCTAATTTGTATCTAATTTGCTGTAAAGTTGGTTCTTGAATAATATTACTTTATAAAATTAGTTTTTAAAATATATCATTTATTATCATATTGATCCTTACATGTTATTCGAAGAACTAGGGTGCCAAATGTCATTCAAAATCACAATATTCTTTTGCCTATTCACAAATTTTAGAGGGTAAGTGTTTGACCCGTTCAATTTCAGAAAGTGGATTAGTGGTTTAGTGAGATTTTTTTTTTTTTTATAAGATGTGAAAACTAAAAGAAAACCAACAACTATGATAAAGATCAAGAAAGTGATAGAAGGCTCACAAACATTTTTTAAGCAAGAAACAAAAATCACGACAATGAAAGACTCAACAAGTTCTAATCTAAAAATCGAAGGAGGAGCTTTGCCCACTCACTCACACTTCTCATGAAGAAATTTTTTCATTCACATTAAACTTGGGAATACATTTCTAAAAAACCCGTGAATAAGAATTTTGGGATACATTCATGGATATTTTTTTTGAGGTTTATAAAAAGAAGGATGTAAATCCAACAAAAAAATATTAAGAAAGACAGAATGGAAGATTAAAGGATGAGAAAATTTAAAGAAACAAAAAAAATGGAATAAGTAAAAAAGAAAAAAAGGAATATATTAAGGTGGTAGAAGGAAGGTGTTACAATCAAGACGTGTAAGTTTAGAGAAAACAACTAAGTCCAGCGAACTGGAAGTCTCTTCAGACTCCCTCATTGCTTGGCTATCGAAGTGGACTTGTACATTGATAGTCTTTCGCGTGTGTCGACACGACATGCTTACCTTTCATTCTTTTACGCTTCTTCTCCCTCGGCTGGAAGGAATAGAAAGAACACAACTATCATAAATAAAGTCGGGAGAACTCCTATATATTACATTACAGCGGGAGAAATTCCTACAATCGTGAGTAAGAACATTTATAAAATTCAAACAAGTTACGATTCAAAAACTTAAAAGAAGAGACCTAGTTCACAATGACAATTTGTGAAAAGGATGTCACAACTTCCTAAACATTTTGGCTAGGCTGTTCTAGAGTTTTACATGCATTAGAAATAATATGAGAAAATGATCCTTATATAATATATCATACATTTTTTTAGTTCATTGTTATGTTTTTATTAGCTCTTCATTTCGTTTTATTATTTCGCTTTTCACCACCAAATAGCTTTTTTTAGGCAACATATGAAAATAAATCAAATACCCCATAGACACCAAAACAAAATAAAATACTGTAGAAGTAGAGAACAACAACACATGTGAAGTAGACTGAAATTTTAGCACCCCAAAACACAGTTTGTCAAATTCAGCTATTGATAAATAAAACAACAAAACAAAAAGAGCTGAGTGGGCCACATTATCATAAATGCGCCTCACATCGGTTTCATGATCGTGAATGCATCTCGCATGATCTTACATTATCAAATTCAATTATACAGTCCTTTTAATCGATTCAAGAAAGTTGACATTACTATATTGATATAATTTATTTTTTTGGAATCTTCGAAAGACAAGATTAAGATTAATTTATCTAGTGGACCCATTTTCAACTAAAATAGAATTTGTTTTGTTATGAAAATTATCCAAATTTCTTGAATAATAAATATCACCAATATTTTTAATGTTAGTGAAACACATTATTAGGAACAAGGACGCAAAAAATATCACCAATTGTTTCAATAATAATTTTTTTGGCACATTATTAAGAACAACCAAATTTTTTTATTGGAAGGATTTATATAGAATTCGTTGTGCTATATGGAGGTATATATAGCAAATCGTGTCATAAGAGCAAAAAACATTAACAGACTTCAGCCCAGTCCTTTATCATGTTAATATTTGAGACCTTTCGGTGAACTTTGTTATAAATACCCCTATAAACAAAACATTTCTATATATACCCCTTCCTAAAATTTATGTTAGGCCCCCTACCGACATGGGTCATAGGCCGTCGCACCCCGACCTATACCTAGGGCCGGCCCTGATTTTGGTATTGAAATTGTTGATTTGTGCCTTGCTTTGGTGTAGCAAGCTTGTTAATGTTAGAGATATCATTATCTCAATGAAGTTTATGGGTAATGGTGACCTTAACGATAATTAGAGTATGTGATTGCATAAACCCTATATTTTGGGGCATCAACTTTTTTATAGTCAAAAATATTATATGGTTTAAAACTCACATGTCATAGTTTAAGAGATTTAACTTTTCTCTGAATTCTAATTTGTAAGTTCACAAATTGTTGAGCTCTTGTACTTAAATATATGTACAAAATTTTGATTTTTTTTTTTTAATCTCAAAACTAGTTCACAAATTGTTGAGCTCTTATACTAAAATATATCTACAAAATGTTGAGGTTTTTTTTTTTAATCTTAGAACTTGTACACAAATTACACTATTTTATTTTTTACAACATCACACTCAAAATCTAAAAGGTGTCCTGCTTGCGGATGATCCTCTTTACAATGTCTATTTTTGAATCATTTCACGAACCACTATGAAACAACTCTACCAAGGTTCAACATTCTTGAAAATATATAGGTAAAAATGTGCTATACCTTTATTTTCTCATACCATGCTCACACTCATTCATTTGTCTACCCATTTCACTAAGTACACCAACCACTAGAAAAAGATAATTGACATCTCTTTTTTTTCCTTTTTTTTCTTTCTGAAGAAGATAAATTGGTCGACCTAAATAGACATCGGAAGAAATCGAATCTAAAACTATGAAGAGGAATACACTCCCAAATTCCAAACCATTACCACCAGACCAACTGACACCTTCTCCTTGCATGACACCCCTTCTTAATTAACTTGTCTATTATGGGTAAGTCTATTTTGGAGCATCATGCGGACCATACCATGACTGAAATAACAAATGGAACAAAATCATTACATATACTTCGGTTCATTGTTGATGCTTCATTCACCATATCTTTAGTAATCACTATGTGTGCAAGTTGTACACTATACACCAAACCAAATCCCTCACTCCATTATAGCTTGTCTTCAACCAACTTTTCAAACTCCACTTAGTTAACAATATCCTTAGATTCCTTTACTAGCTCTTTCTACCATTGAAACAACTTCCTCTTTCCATTCCACAACTCCTTCAGTAATATTGCAAACCTCAACGACCTTTATATTATTTTCCTGCACTACATGAAAAACGATTGAACACGCCTTCTAACAGGTCACTCTCTCCCGAACATGTTTTCTCAATCTTTAAAAAAAGTGAAGTTTGTTAGAAGGTAAGTGAACCATGTTATCCATATTTGGTTTTAATAAGAGTTCGAAGAAAATTGACATTGAGTCCGAGCAAGCACACATTGATTGAAATCCACATCTTTACCAAAACCTTAAGACAACGAGTTTACGTCAATTTCATTTTTCGAACAATATAAAACTTTGAACTCACTCTTGTTGCACAACAATTCATAGTCTAGTTGTTCCTTCGTTTGAACGCAAAATCGAACATCTAAGTTGTATATTTTATAGGTACATGCAGACATCTGATGTTAAAATAAACCAAAGAAGAAAGCAGGGGTTCGTGAAGTTTAAAATGAATGAGCATGCATGAGTGTGAACTATGAACCCTCTATGAATGTTTTTAAAGATGTGTAATGTTTCAGAATTATTAACACATGTTTTTATTAGTTTAATTATTATTCATCGTTTGAAATTGAATGATGATAAAATCTCCAAATTTCCAATCAGTCGTGAAAACTTGGTGCCAAAGAAAATATTGAACGAAGAAAATGTCTTCAAAATTGTATATGACAATAGTCTTCACAGTTTTGCATCCACTTCGTAACAATATTTAGAAAATTTAATGACTAACATGTTGATGAAAAATATCTAATACCAAAAGTTTCTTCTTTTAGAGGATTTTAAGACTAATAGTTGTTTGTCAAAAAAACTATCTTTTTAGTGAGTCGATAAATTGGGTGAAAACAAAACAAAAACTTATTTTTTTCTCTCGTTAAACCATAACACAATTGTTTTTTTTTATTTTTAATACAAGTCGTCTATCCACCAAAATTATTAAGTCAAAAGAACAAGATAACAATTTTTTTTTGTCTTTTGTTCTACTTTGTGTTGTGTTTTTATTAAGTTATGTTGTGTTGCTTTATCTTGTTTTTATCGAATTGTGTCATGTTATGTTGTTTTATCTTGATCTTATCAAGTGGTACTATGTTGTTTTATGCTGTTCTTATCAAGTTGTGTCATGTTGTGTTGTTTTATCTTGTTATTTTATCTTCCAATATCAAAGATATCTTAAAAATAAATATTTAATTTTTTTTTGGTAAAATGTTTAAATGTTTATTGCAATTGTAATAAAATAGTATTTAACCCGAAACACAAATAAAAAAAACCATTATTACATACTTAATTAAAAAAAAGGAGACATTTCTAGAAGATGTGGACGAATAATTTCAAAAAATAAAATAAAAAAAACAATTAAAAAGGGAAAACGCCAAAAATATCAAGCACCATCCAATAAAATAACGCCGTGACTCAACCCACCCACTTGGCGCGTGAGATAACGAAACCAATCTGAGAATCTTGATCAATAGGTTACTTGGAAAAGAGGAAAACAGTGTGAACGAAGACGCACGGCATACTTCCAAACCGCCACCCTTAAAAACCCTGGCAGACCCAATCTCTCACTCAGGCGCGTCGATTTTCATACCTTTTCTCCACCGCCTCGCTTCCATCTAGGTTTAGGGTTCATCGTTCCTATTCATAAACTTAACTTCTCCAAAATCTAAATCCATGAATAAAATTCCGATGGTCAAAATTTGAGACCAAGAGGTAATCGAATCGAATTTCTCTTCATGATTTTTAGTTTTCATTTCGATAATTGATTAATTGTTCGTTTTTATGATTATCATATGATGATTTTTGTAATTTATGATATTTTTGTGTATGTTGTTGACTTTATCTGTTTGAGCTTCGAATTTTCTAGATCGGCGTTGATTTCGATTGTTATGACTTTTTGTATCAATTTTATCGTTTTTCGTGAATTTTTTTAAGCTTAATTTTGTTGCTGGAAATGAATTATAGAGTTTTTTCTTCTTTTCTTCCTGTATTGATCTATTGATTCGGTGATAGATTAGGGATTGGTTGTTGATAGATACTCAATTATTCAATTAACCCCTAAAAGATGAAAAATGAATCTTTGCTTAAAAAAATGTTTTTTTTTTAAGCTTAGCTTTGTCCGATTTGTATTTTATCTTTTTTGATTTTGTGATCAGGATTATAGGTGTTTTGGAGAAAAGAATGTACAATATGGAGGGTAACTGCAGTGCTTGGTATGTATAATTTTGGTTGATATGCTTTTAGTTAATTGTGGCAGTTCTTAATTTTGGTTGATATATGAATCTCTTGTTGTTTTTAGTTTGGTTGTTATGTTTTACTCTTTGGATTTGAGTGCTGATACTAGTTTTTTGATTTTATGCTATACTGCCTTTCTTATGGATTGTGGATACTTCAATGATGTTTTTGGTTTTAGACCTGATAATCCTCAAGATTGTCTTATTTGGCTATTGGTTAAACTAAGGGTGGATTTGTTTAAACTTTAAAAAAATGATTTTGTTTTAAAATCTGAAGCTATTTTCCGTTTGTTGACTTTCATAAAAGTCACTTTTTTTTTAATGAAAATGATAAAGTGATATTTATTTTTTTATTCTAACTTGTGTTATAGTGAATATGCTAAGATAGTTTATTTATTTATTTATTTTATGATAAAAGAATATGTTAAGATCTATCTTATCGGATAACTATAATTTGTTATTTTCGTTAGTTTCCTTTTTGCTCTCTCTTTGATCTTATTTTATGTTCATTGTGTACGTTTAAAACTATTTGATTTTGTCAAATGTTTTAAAATAAGCATGTTGTAAGCTTTTTTAAAATGTAAGTAAATGTTGCAACAAGTTTTAAATTTATATTGGAATTTTTGGTGTTTGATCATTAATATAACTTTAAACAAACATGTAATAATATGCTTACCAGATTGTTAGGATATTATTTTGCTTATTCATTTTTGGACTTTTGAGAAGTGAGGAGATACCAATTCTTGTGTTGAAAAATACTGCTGTATTTACATTTTTGGCAAAATCGAATTGTCCCTGTAATTGGATAGTAGATTCTATGTCCATCAGATGTTTAATTTCTAGAAGGGTCAACACAGAGCATATTCTAGAATATTTTGTTTTTGCATTGTCGGATCTGTTTTCACTGTTTTATCTAAAAATATTATCTTTTGAATAGTAGCATGTGACCTTATCATAAGGTCTATAAACTTTAAAGGCTTTGTTTGGAAGTTAGGAGGGACAGGTAGGGAAAAAGAGTGGAATCCATCAACCTTTTGGGGTTTTTTTTGGAGGGGAGGGGAAGTCTTGTGACTAGTATTATCTTTGTTTGTAAAGAGAGAGAAATGTTTTGAATGTGTTTTCAAATCTTTCCAAAGTGTATTTTGTGAGATCTCCACTGGGGAGGTTTAGTTCCATGGAGAAAAAATAAACCTCCATGCAAGGTGGTAGATTATCCTCCCATCCCCTTGCTCATCCCTTTCTCCTCAAATCCCTTCCCTCCATTTCTCCATCAACTCCCAAACAAAGCCCAAAGGTTATACTTGGGCTTTGAATGATCGGGGTGGCTGAGTGTGTTAGTAATCCTGAATAAATTGTTCTAGGGTCTTTATGAACTACATCGTTAAGCTGATATGTTTCACCTTTTATAGCAGCTCACATGGTGCCTGAAACTTAAGAAAGCATGTGTCTTTCTTCTTACTATATACTCCTATTGATTAATAAAAACAAAGAAATATTGACCAGATGACTAATTAAAGTATTCAATGCTATACTCTTAATCTATGGACTAAAATGGATGAGTATTCTTGGACATGATTATATCTCTTTATCTTCTTGGAGATTGTGTTTTTTAGAACTTTACCTGAAAGTCGAAGTGCTTTTGACTTATTGTTTTGTCACACATGGAATACTTCTATTGATTAATTTATTATTTATCATGTCAACTTTACAAATCATTTGTATGTGATCCTATTCATTAGTTCCATATTCCCAATTTTTTTAAATATCCAGGGAGTTCCAAATATTCTTGATGTCATGCTCCTCACCCTCACCAGCACAGTTTGTTTGAAACTTCCCAAGGACCAGAATTCTGTTTGGTTGCTGCACCTGAGCTTTTATATTTGAACTTGTTTATAGATATTGATCTAGTAGATAAACATGGAAGCAAACAACGGAAAGGCATCGGATAGGGTTGTGCTTAATCTGAAGCGGAAACATGCTTCTCGACATGTTACATGTCCAAATGGAGCTCTGCGACCAGTGTTACCTCAATGGGCATCACTTGTATCTCCAAGAAACAAAGTTGTCAAACAGATGAAATTGAACAGTTACAAGAGCAAACCGACGAAATCAGAGACTCATATTGGACGGTCATTGGTTAGGTATTATATGAATTATAAGAAGAGTGGACGCCCAGAACGTTTGATGGTCTATCAAAATGGTGAGTGGAAGGACTTTCCTCAGGGTGTTGTTGACTTGGTTAGGAAAGATTTTAATGCGAAGAAAGCATCTGTGGAGGTAGAGTTAAATGGCCATCATCTTGTGCTGAATTTTTTGCACATGTATCAGATGAATTTGAAATCTGGTTTGCAGCGTCCTATTGCTTGGATTGACGAGACAGGGTGCTGCTTTTTCCCTGAAATTTATGCTGATTCTGATGAAGGGCCTTATGACCCCTGCAATCAGGATAGTGGAGAAAGTCAGGAATCATTGTTCCAAGATCCTAATGATATTAAATTACATTTAGAAATTGAAATAAATGGAGTTGATGCTTCCAAGTTGGGGGAGTGCACAGGGGAGTCCAATGTTATAGTTAAGCATACTCAAATTGATGCTAAACAAAATGATTTAGAAATTGAAGATAGTAGCAATAACATGGGAAATGGAAATGTTGGTGAAGCCGTTGAGCAAAATAAAAATATAGTTGGTAGTGCAGTTGTATATGGAAGGTTGGATTTGGATACTGTACAGAAGATGTTTCTTAAGGGAACTAGTAGTTTTGGTAGTGCTGACATAGTTGAGATTTACCCCTTCTCAAGTACAATGATGCAATCACGATTGGAGCTGTTTGAGAAGCAAGCTGAAATTACGAAAAATTGTCGTGGGGATGCTAATGTTCGATATGCTTGGCTTGCTTCTTCTAAAGGAGAACTATCTACTATGATGAAGTGTGGGCTTGGTCATTGTGGAATATCTACATCTAAATGCACACATGGCTTTGGTGTTCATCTTGCAACTGCTACCTTTCCTTTTGCCAGGTTTAATTTCTAATCATCAAATTTAAACAATAAATCTTTTCAGTGCTAGTAATATTGTTGAAGCAAATATGAATAGAAATTCAATAGTTTTTTCCTTTGGTTTTTACACAAGTATTTATTTAAGGATGGAGTTCTACTAATATATCTCTACATGGTATTTTTTTGTTTTTTACCACTTACTGTCAATTGTCAATATATTTTTTCCTTGAAAATGTTCTATAATACTAAAAATTTGATATTTTTAATGCATTATGAATGTTCTATATTACTGTCAATTGTCTCTTTAAAAAAAAAGAACCTTTTTCCCCATATTTATTTATACATCAATGTCTTTTTTACATTCTACTTTAGTACTTCATCATTTTATCAGTTATGTACTTTTTTTTATTATTCTGTTGTAATGGAAAGAAAGGGATTCAAGTTTGGCTTATTTACAGTGCTAGTCATTGTGATATTGACGAAAATGGGGTTCGACACTTGGTCTTTTGCCGTGTAATAATGGGGAATATGGAGCTTCTCCGTCCTGGCACTAGACAGTTTCGTCCCAGTAGTAGTGACTATGATAGTGGGGTGGATGACATCCACAATCCAAGATACTATATAGTATGGAATATGAATACGAACACCCACATCTGTCCAGAATATGTTGTTAGTTTCAAGGTCTCTTCTGCTGCTGAAGGTGAAATATTGTTTCTTTATTTCTTTTATGTCTTCTGTTTTTTTACGTTTTCCTAACACAAAATAAGATCCTTTCCATTTTCGTTTTATAATATTGGTATATGGTACTTGATGAGTTAATCAGAGCCTAACTTGTTGATATATGATTCGGTTCATTCCATTTGGATGGAGGGTTTCATCCCTAGCTTGTTGATTTCTCCTTCTGGTTGGGCACTTGAGCTCCTTCATATTTGACAGATCACTTCATGTCTGGTCAATGACGTAGTCATCTGTTTCCCCTGCCAAGCTGTACGAGTGCCCTTCCTTTTGGAAACTTGTTTCTTTCTTGATCACTGATATATAATGCATTTTTACAGGCCTTCTTTTAGGAAGTAAGACTAAGAATAATATTTTTGGGGTTAACTCAGCTAGTCGAAGTCCTAAAATCTTGTCACGTTCAGAATCTTCTACAGTAGACACTGTAAGTTCTTCAGTATTTTGAGCATAACCTCCGATGCCAAATTTCCTTTGTAAAAAGCAATGCATTTATTATATTTAACTGCCACTTTCCTTTTTTCATTTATATTAAGTTTATACTTTGTTAAAATTTGTTATTATCCTTGATATTAAGATAGCCAATGTGTTTCATCATTTATATAAGTAGCAAGTCTTCAGAAGGATAAATTTCAGAATATAGAGGAATCGATAATTTAATAAAAGGTGAAAGCATATTGCTTACTACAATGCTAAGAAAAGTTGACGCAGAAGATAGTTTTTGAGCTCAAATAAGTTCTAGGTATGCAGGCATAATTAGGGTTTTGGAGGAAAAAAATTATTTAGATGAGACAGGAGATTGATTTAAATTTCGAGTGACTGCATTGATAAAAGGAATGGTGGTGATAATGATGTGATAGCTATGTATCACATGACATACTCTAGTTAGTCTTGTCTGAAATAATATTATACGTACTGCATAAATATAAAAATTTATGATCAATACAATTATTTTAAAAAAATTCTGAGAAGGCTTTCTTATAGATTTCTGACTCATCATGGTTTTGAAGGTTCACTTTATAGTTTATACTATCTAAGCAATCTAGGTTTCAGTCAGATAAAAAAGTATCAGTTCACAGTTGAATGTGTGTGTGTTAGCGTGTTAATGCTAAATGCAGAACACCTTTATGTTCTTTTAGATTTTGAATTTGCTTTTGGTTTGAAATCTTATATTGTCAAGACTTGTTGTCAATAAGAAAAAATGTCGAATCAATTTTTGAATTCCGGGATACCTCAGGGAATAGCATCTGGTTCGCGTAGAGGTCCAACATCCCCTTCAATGCCTTTTCCTGTGCTTATTGATGCTCTCAGAAACAAGGTTTCTGCTAAGGATATGGAAGTTATCAATATGCATTATCTGCAATTCAGGGTATGTAGTGTAAAACTAGCTTTGCTGGATGTCCGTCTCTGTTTTAATTGATATCTCTAATATAAATTGTCATTGTTTTCTGGTAATTACCAGGCAAAAAGGATGACTCGTGATGATTTTGCGAAGAAGTTGAGGTTGATTGTGCGAGATGATGCTCTCTTGAGAGCTACAATAGTTGGCCTTCAAAGCAAGGTATTTTCTCAAAGGCTTTAATTTTTTTGCATGGGACTCCAGTGAATGGTTTATCTGCCACATGGTTATGCCTATACCTCCTAATTGTTTAAACGGTTTCTTGCAGATGCCCTCCCAACCATCTCGTGTGATCAAAATGGAACCTTATTAAGTATTGGGAGATGACCTTTTCCGTCTTAACGTGGAACACTCTGAACGAGAGATGAACATGTGAATATTGTTGGCTCTTGGGATTACTGTCTGCTTTAAAATGTTATTTTGTTGTTATGAACTTCATTTGAATTGTTTTCGATCAATATGTGATTAACTGTCCAGCACAATGGTTCAAACCTTAAAATTAGGCGTTTATGATAAAGCTGTTTGGATATACCATATTGTTTTTGGTACCGAGTTTGTGCTGTCACTTTGCGCCGTAGATTGTTGGATAGAAAAACTTATGAGTAGTTTGATGCATTTTATAAAAATTGTATCTCTATTGTTTGCTACTTTGATAGCTACAGATTTTCATATTGTTTAATCGGGTAGGAACTGTTATACACATATAAATCATGTCCTCTAGTATTTTTTTTTCTCAACGTTGGGAATGTCGTAATACAATAATAAAACTAATGTCTCTATAAATCTTACACTAAGCAAAACAAAAATATAAATTACTCCCTCTATACAGAGGATATATCTAAAAGTAATGCTAGCTCTTTTGAGTACTCACTTTGTTGAAAAGTGAGTGATGTTAGCGTTCTTTATATCTAATGAGAATACATTTTTTAGGTGAGAATAAAAGGAACGCTTTTTTTTACAAAAAAAAAAAGACACTTTTCAATCTTTTGATAATGTTGAGATTAAAAATTTCTCCCCAACCCATTTATCATTTTTTTTTTTATTTGTATGTGTAAGCTTTAATATTACGGTTGTCATCAAACTAGACTTGCTCCTCCTATGAACTTAGATCTTAGATCTATGCTCCAACTTTTTTGGACAAATTCATATATTTTTTGTTTAGGGTTTAAACTCAGTTCCTTTAAATCAATATGCATATTGGAACTTTCTTTCGCTACATCTACTTCTTTGCTCATGACTTGTGTGTAACCGATGCATGTTCGGCTCCAATTTCACTTGCTCTATCTTTCTTTAACAATATATCTACTTTGTCCTTCCAATTTGAAATGACTTTAAATCAGAATCGGTTGGCTTCTTCTTGTGACTTAGAAACAAAAGAAAACAAGAATAATGAACAAAACCTCGTTAAAATCAACAAATTTATAATCAAAAGGCTAGGATATGTATATTATCAAGAACAAATACATAACGAAATTTAATGAACAATGGTAGAGGAAAAATCACAACAATCAATTCTGTAATAGAGCCACAAGAATCCGAAAGTATACAAACCATAGATGCAAACAAATATATTATTCATGTGAGGAGTGAGTGTAAGTAATACAAATTACAACCTATATAGCTTTCATTCATACTACAAATATGGTACAAGGAAGAGTAGAATGCAAGTGAACCATCAGAAGATTGAAAAGCTAATACAAAAGACAACACAATGCCTAAAAAGTAAACAAGCAGCAAGAACACAGGAGCAAAACCATTATGCAACTAAAAAAAATAAAATGACTATGCAATTTTAAAAGGAAAAGGAAATATTTAGTAAACATTTAGAATGTATACATAAGCCCTAAAAAGTAAATATAGCTTCTAAAGAGACTATGCAATTTTATGTTTTGGAACCTAAATATTTGGGAATACCGTTGGTACGATATTTATATTAGCGAACCCTTTTCCGTAATAAAGGGAAAATGTATACATAAGCTCCTCAAAGGTATATGCTTCTTGGCCATTAAAATTCAATAAAGATTCTCAATGTTGATTTTTTTAAAATATTTTTCTCCTATTGAAAGTTCCTTTCCTTCATGTTAGTGATGAACTCTCCGCAACTCTTCCCTCGTTGTAAGTTTATACCAGAACAAATATTTCGACACCAAAAAATGCAACATCCTCAAAAAAATAAATACAACATACTTATTTTTGTTATTTGTTTTTTCATGAAAAAATTATAGCAATTCATTAATAATAGTAGTTCGAATACATGTAGGGACTCCATTGAAAAATAGTTAAAGTTGTGGCCATCTTAGAGAGTTAATGAGCAATTTCATTAGCTTGTCTTTGAATAAACTCAACATGCGAGTTTGCAATAGTGAAAATCAACATTACATTTAGACTCATATGATAGTACAAGTCAAATCCACTTTTGTACTGTTAAAAATATCCACCATTATTTTGGAGTTTAATTCATAAGTGATACACATTATTTAAATAAAGCTCTTTGACCCATCCAATTGCATAGAGAAGACCTAACGTTACAATGTAATCAACGTTAAGAATTGGCAAGATCCGTTTTGTCTTGGCCAAACCAAACCGACCTTATTCTTCACAAATCCATATAACTAGACCAACTTTGTTTTTTTATATTGAAAAGGAGGTATCCACATTACATTTGTAGAATCCTATACTTTTATTTTACAATATTTGTAGAACCCTATACTTTTTTTTGACTAATTTTAGAAACCTATACATGGTTATGCAATAGACCTAATTATTAAAAAAAATGTGAATTTTTTTGTATGTGAAAGTTTATAACGGTTTTTCTTTCCGCTTTGTTTAATCGGAAAATTAAACATTTTGATTAATTTTGATATCAAATTTGAGTCATGATTGCAAAGTTGAATTACAAGGTTGTATTACACAATGGAGTGACTATTTGACGATTAAACGAATTGATATGTTAATTACGTAATATCAACAAGAACGAATTACAAGTATATGTATCAAGAAGATTTTAACGGTGATTCAACATTATGAAATAGACATTTACGGGATAAGCATTTACTAAATGTTTTTAAAAAATTTAAAAACAATTTATATTACCTTTAAATGCTACGTTTAAATTATACAAAATCTATCGTATTACAAATGTAGAAACCGTAGGAATTGCAATTATTCCTTCTTAAAAATTGCTGGTTTGTGGATTTCTAACCTGTTGTATTTAAATTTCTAAATTATGTTTCGAAAGGGCATTATTTTTGAAAAGAGACTATGACCTTAAATTAATTTAGAAAGGACATTATTCCTGAAAAGGGACTCTGATCTTAAAAAAAATTCTTTATTTCAAAGGGACATAGAGTATCGAGGGATTATGCCCTTAATTTCAAAGGGACGTTATATTGAAAAGGGGCTATGATCTTAATAACACTCTTAATTTCGAAGGGACAAAAAAAATAGATAAAGAGAAGAAAGACTCGTCAACACAAGTCAAAAAGGGAGAAAGAAGAAAATGATTCAAGTTTCAGAATATTTTTCGGTGTCTGGAATAAACTATGTGAGCTCTCTATTTTTAGAGAAAATTCATAGCTAATATGTGTGAAACTTTGGAAACAAGTAATTCACTTATTAGACCTAGCACAAAAATATCTCAAATTGAGTACCAAAATATATCATATTAACAAAAAATATTATATTCAGTACCAAAATATATTTCAGACCATGTACCAAAAATATATTAGATTGCATACCAAAATATTTAGATTGTGCACCAAAACGTTCCAGATTATGCTCCAATATATTTTAACAAAACTTGAAGACTAAGAAAACACTTTGTAATAATGATTAAATTAATTATTTAATTTAATAATTCCAAATATTAAATATATCAATATTTCTTTTCGTTTTCTTAAAAAAAATCAATATATTTGTTCGGTAGTGCTTACTTTGTTGACATAATTATGTAGATTTTTAGAGTCAATAATTTTTTTTTTTTACATTTTAGAGTCAATAATTATTCAGCCATATACAATATATAAAATAAGAAACTTTAAATTTTTCCAACATAAATGTCCGTTCAATAATAAAAACTCCTGGCCAAGTAACTAGTATATATTCTTTAAAAATAAAAGTAACTAGTGTATATATAAGGTAACACTAGGGCTTGGGGAAAAAACAACTAATTTGCTTGCCACACAAGTAAATTATGTAAGCCATTCACTCCCTCAAATAATCACTCACTCTTGGTTGCTGCAATCCCTACCTTTTCAATGGCTTCTGATCAACTCCTCTCCACCAGTCTACTCTCGAAGTCTCTCCTTAACCCCATCACTTTTTCTCTCCTTTGCCCCATCGCCTTTTCCGCATGCAGCTCTTTCAAGTCCATGCTACCTCTTCTTCGTCCGCTCGCCTTTTTCCCTAAGTCCATGCTCCCTCTCCTTCGCAGGTTCGCCTCTTCCCCTGAGCCCACACCCCCTATCCTTCACCCGATCGTCTCTTCCCCCAAGCCCCCTCTCCTTCGCCTTGTCGGCCAACCCATCATAGCCTTTTCTGCTTAGCGCTCTTTCAACCCCATGCCAGCCTTTTCTGCCCACCGCCATTTCAGCTCCATGTCCCCTAATCTCCTTCGTCCGGCAACCTCTTCACCAAACTCTTTCCCTCTCCTTCGCCTTGCCGCCCCTTCCCTCATAGCTTTTTAGGCTTACCGCTCTTTCAACTCTGTGGCAGCCTTTTCCGCTTACAGGGGTTTCATCAACTCCATGCCCTCTCTCATTCGCCCCATCAAAGCTCCCATCGCCCCAAGCCTCCTCTCAGTAATTGTTACTTCTAATATAACTCATGATCATATCTTAAATTTCTATTTTTGTTGATTTGATTTTTTGATACTAAATTTTTTATTTGCTTTATTGTTTCTAGGTTTTAAAGATGGAAAATTCTACGGTGAAGTCCTGAAAATGACTTTTTTAGTAAAGTTAACACTATAACATCAAAAATGTAATGAGTAACACCCCACTGTTTGTACAATGACATCAAAAGTTCAGTCTTCATAGTATCATCAATTCATCAGATTAATAAGACTACACTTAATCTAATTTTATCCTACGTTGTTATAAGCGTAACATCCCACAAAGTGTAACACTTAAGATTATCACATAATATCATCGACTTTGTTTGCATGTTAAAGATTCCAACGATAAAATAGTACCTGTAAGTCCAAGACGTTGCAAACATTACTAGATGAATTACTATTGATCATTATCAGTAATCAATAGTTTAAAAATGAATCAAACATTAAGATCAAAATTAATTTTTTCAAAAAAGTCTTCCTGACTGCACCGTAGAAAAGATCCCTTTAAAGATAGACTCAATCGAAGACATGAATTGGTTCAAATAGTAGACAAAAAGAATTATCTGCTTTTTCGTGTGTCACTGCGTGGCCGCTGTATCGAAGATGTGAAAATCTTTCTGAATCAGAACACTATTATCCTTACTGAAGATAAACATAATATGCGACGAGTTCTTACGGCTGATTTAACTGGAAAATTGTGCAACATTGATAAGATTAAAGCTGAAATGATGGGGAGTAATCTGGAGATTGTTATTCCTAAAATTGAAATTGAGGAAACTGATATGATTCCTGTGGAGGTGAAAACGGCAACCCAGTGCATTGAAACTCCCAGGCACGATTCCAATAATGTGTTCAAAGGCGACCCTGTTATTTACACAAATGGCCGTGTCTGTCTTCATTAGTCTTCAACTTTTCTTATTTTGATAACTAGACTTCAACTTTTCATTGTAGTAAGTAATTACTACTTGATTTAGCTTGACTGATATATATGTAGTAGCGTGACATGTATTCCAACTAGTTTGAGAATCGCTTATTTGTTTGAATTTTCTATCAATAATGAGATTGCTTTATGATATAATATTTCTCTACCCTTGACAGTACTACGAGTAAATTATAGTTGTTCCAATACTTAGTTTGTCGCTCAATTGATGGAATTTATCAAAGGATTTTGCTCTATTAATTGCATCTTATCCGAAAACAAAACCTTTGGCAAGCATGCATGGTGTTCACCACATCTTCAGCCTTATGACAAGTATTTGAGCACTGTCCTATAAGTAGGATTTACCATAGATAGTCATTGATAAGTTTAATATGCAAGATAATCTGTGTGTTAATAGGTGAATGCAAGAAAACAAGTTCATACCAGTTGGCTAAAAGATTATACTCCTTCCGTTCCTTTTTTGGCTTTTTATGAGCATCTTTGTCTTTTTCACATGTTAAAGTGGTTAGTGAATTTAATGTCTTCATTTTATAGGTAAATCTTCTTAAAACATCCTCTGTCTTCTAATATCTAATTTTAATTCTCATATTTTAAGATAAACTTGTAGTGTTGAATTGTTAATAAGGGGCATGAATGTAACTAGGTTAAATAAGTAAATGGTCCTTTTAAATATACAAATATTTGATTTTAGTCCCCCTAAAATATACAATGAAATTATTCCCTACTTTTTAGTTAACTCATGTCTAACCTACAAATTTTTTAATGAAAATTTTCAGAAATGGGTAGAAAATTATGACAATATTTTCCAAAAAAAATTAGATTCTTTTTAACAAAACATGAATTTAATATGAATTTTTTTAGCACCAAAAACATAAAAATTCATATTTAATTCATGTTTTGTTAAAAAATTCTATTTTTTTAGAAGAGATTGTCATAATATTATACCCATTTCTGGAAAATTTCATTAAAAAAATAAGAAGGTTAGACATAAGTTGACTAAAAAGTATGAATTAATTGAATGGATTGACAATTTTGGAGGGACCAAAAATCTAAGAAATATTTTAAAAGCACTAAAATCAAATGTTGGTATATTTAGAGACCATATACATAATTAACCCATGAAACTAAAATAAAATAAAATGATAGTGTAACCAAAATAAAAGGGGTATGAAATAAACTTCAACCCACTTCTTCAAATGCCACAATTACAACTTTAGCTCGGTTTAAACGTGTACAATTTTCACTCAAAAAATGTACGCTATCATGTTTAATATAATCAATATTTATTTAAGAAATACAGAAACTTAGCAAAGAATTGCCAAGGCAAAACAACCAGCACATATTCACTTCATAATCAAAATACACCCAATGTGATATTTAAGGAAACAATCGAAAATCAAAAGACATAAGATATTTTTTTTTTTTCCCACGGTAAATCCAATTGCTGAAACTTCATATATTTTCAATCCTAAAGAATTATCCTAAGTTCTAGATCCTCAACTTCATACGAAACTGGAATAGTGGATTATTCATATTCAAACTGTAGTCCAAATGCTCTAAGCAAAGCTGAAATCAATGAAGAAGTCTATTGAAGCAAACATAGATGAAACAGCTGAAGATTCAGATTCCAAAAACTTCAATGAACAGAAAAGCTTGATATGGAGGAGAAGCTCAAGCTAAATAATTTATTAAATAAGTCTCATCAATATTCATAAATAATCTATCAATAACTTTATATGAATAAATTTTAATATGGGTCATGCTAACCGGTGCCCCCGGGGCACTGGTTAAGCATACAAAAAAAAGGAATTTATTACCATAAAAGGAAACTTTGTTGACTTATTTATGGATTAATTACACAGTTTTCAATGCAATAATTACTATATAATTTCCATTTTTAGTATCCTTAACCAGTGCCTCGGGGGCACCAGTTAGCATTTCCCTTTTAATATTAAGGCTAAATTAGATATTTTGTCCTTTAACTGATTTTCTAATTTCTCTTAAAAAAAACTAATTTTCTAGTTTCATTTTTATCTCATAACTACTATTTCCTATATTTTGGTCCTTTAAATTTGTTTCTGTCAATCAATTTGGCCATGTTCCATTAACTTTAACCTCAAAAGTATAAGGTGGACGAACATTTTAGGTCGTCTACCGTAAACTTCATTAATTTTAGCCATTAGTTTTTTTGTGTCAAAAAGTGAAGTGTCGGACTATGTAGGTCTATTATAAGCCCGTTTGTTATAGCTTTTTTCAGGAAAAAATCACTTTTTTTAAAAAAATAATCACTTTTAAGAGTTTTGCATCCGTTTGTTACAACTTTTTTAAAAAATCAGAATCTAAAAACAGCTTCAAATGAGAAGCTGTTAAGAGCAACTTCTCAAAAAATAGATTTTTTTTAGAGGAGAGAGAAAATATGATTTAAAAGATTGAACTAATTTTGTTACAAAAAATTCCTTTTATATACTTGTATCCAAACAAACTAAATTATTTGTTTAAAAAAAATGATTTTTATCGTGGTAAACAAACGCAAAATAGATTCTGATTTTTCATAAAATCTCTAAAATATAATCTCTAAATTATTTTATGTGAAAATCACTTTTATTTTAATCCGTAACAAACGAGCCCTATATCTTGGTGTAAAACTTCAATAACTATCTTTTTTATTTTATTTATTACTCTTGGTCATCTTTTTCCCTTCTCTTCTTCTTCACCCGTCTTCATACTCCTTCGTCTATCTTCAAACCTAAAAAATAAAAAATAAAAAACTCAAATTCATTTAAAAAATAACTCAATCTTTAGCTTTTCTTCTCTTAAACATCTATATATCCTGAAAATTATACATTAGATTCCCAAAGGTGTGCTGTGAGTTTGAGTTTTTATTTCTCTAAGTTTGAGTTTTCATTCACCCCCAATTCAACCACCATTTCTTGTAAGGTGTGCTAGTCTCTTTTTTATTGAACATGTAAAGTAATTCAATCATTAAAATAGCATAAAACAGTGCTGTATAAATAAATCATCACTAATAAACTAAGTGCACTATAATTTTTTTTCCTGACTCATAGCTAGGTTGCACCGAGAATATAAAATCATTTTATCATATGTAACACAATAGCTACATTTATGCTTGTTTAAGTAAAATGTAGTTTTCATGTCACATCTGATGAAATGATGACTTAGTGTTTTTGGTGCAAATAGCTACGAGTTGTGAAATAAATTGTTGTGACCTTAAAACTAGGGATTTTGACGAGAATGGCAATGATGGAATATTTTTATTAAAATGGGTTTGTGAAATATGGTCCAACTTTATTGGTGATGATTTAATTATTCAACCCCGTTTTCAACTATTTTAATGATTGAATTACTGTACTTTGCAAAAATGGTTGTTGAATTTGGGGTGCGTGAGGTAAGAGTATATAATAACATATATTTTTTGTGCTGAACAGAGGCCTTAACAATAATAAAATTAGAATCATGCTACGGTTGTTCAGCATGCTAGAAACATGCTTGCAGACTGGTAACTGGCTAATGTTTTGGATGTTCTTGCATCTAGATCGAATCATCAACCAACAACGGCCTCCACCTCTCAACAACATCGAATCACGTGGCAGCCTCCCGTGGCAGGAAGATACAAATGTAACATCGATGCGGCCTTCTCTTCTCACGTCAACCGTATAGGTATTGGTATTTGTGTTCGCGATGCAGAAGGTACGTTTGTTCTGGCTAAGACTATGACATACCCTTGTACTGTTTCGGTGGATGTGGGTGAAGCTTTAGGGTTGCACTCTGCTTTGCAATGGTTGAGTGATATGCAGTTTGACAATGTGGATTTTGAAACAGACTCTAAGTTGACAGCTGACGCCTTCCTTTCTACCAGGGACGACTTGTTTGAATTTGGCTTGCATTATTTCTTCCTGTCGTTCTTTGTTCAGTACTTTCTTTTCTAACTCTAGGGTGGAGTTTGTTAGGCGACAAGCCAACATGGTTGTTCATGCTCTTGCAAGAGAGGCCACATCTTTAGCTAGTCCCGCCGTTTATTTTGATATACCCAATTGTATTGAAACTCTTATTATTAATGAAATGTTATAAGCATGTTTTTTCCTTAAAAAAATAAAATTAGAATGTTTCAAAAAAAAAAAAATAGAAG
>Ga0228711_1000192_pt1 | contig 61335 bp, 24 predicted proteins | sample MedpolnodulmetaG_2_FD_177996 | JGI IMG/M metagenome (GOLD analysis project Ga0228711, IMG submission 177996) | Root nodule microbial communities from Medicago polymorpha collected in Santa Monica, California, United States - brown nodules | ecosystem: Host-associated > Plants > Roots > Nodule... | reverse complement strand
TACAGACTACGAACACTGAAAGCATTTGAGTTCTCCAAAGTCCATAGCCATTTGTCCTCCTTAGTAACCTGCAGTGTAACATTAGCAAGCAATAAAATGAGCTCCCCCACCATCTCCTCCTCCCAGACAAACAACCTCCGCCTCCACCGCCAAGACTCACCACCCTCCCCCCACCCTAACTGCGACATCTCATACACCGACTCCCCTTTAAGAACTGACAAATCAAATAACCTGCTAAACCTGACCCTAAAGGACACCCCACCACACCACACATCCGACCAAAACAGAGTATTCCTCCTGTTCCCAACATAGCGACTAACATGATCGCTAAAAGACATCTCCCTACCCAAACTGCTAACAACACGCCACCAATCAGAGGCCTCGCGACCTCCCGCCCTCAACCGCCCCTCATCCACCCCATACCGCGCCGACAACACCCTATACCACAAACTCTCCCTATCCTCCAACACCCGCCAGCACCATTTCCCTAGTAAAGCTAAATTAAACTCTCTAATTCTCCTTACCCCCAAGCCACCAACCTCCTTACGCCTACAAACAGTATTCCAATCCACCCAAGATATTTTCCTGTGGTCAACACTCCCCACCCCAAAAAAAAAGAAATTAAATAAAGATTCAATAGAGGAAATGATACTTGGAGCCTTGAAGAAAGAAAGAGCGTAAACAGGCAGCGATGACAGGACAGATTTCAGAAATTTTATTTTGGGTTCTTTCATATTTTATATTAGGGTTTAAAACCATATGTTAATGAAATTGTCAATAAAAAATAGCGAAAAAACATGTATTCAAATTTTGATTATATTAAAATAGACCCGCAATTTTTTTTCCAAAGTATGTTAGATTATTACTTTTTTGCTAGATTATTAGAAATAAAGAAAATATATTGATGGATTAAAGTGTAGATTTTGACATGGGAGGGGAGAAGAATGTAATTCAAGTTTCTCTTAGGGGAGGTGAGTGAAATATTTTCTAATATATTTTGAATAAAGGGGAGAGGATTGTATATTTTAACATAAGAGGGGAGGGGAGTGTAATTCAAGCATCTTTGAGTGGAGGGGAGGGAAGTGTAATTTACTCTTCTATTTTCATCTTTTAAAATAAGGAAATGAAAATAATAATAAATAATTTTCTGAATTTTTATTTCATTTTCTAATTTCTTAATTCCAGGTAAATGCCACGTTGACAGTTTTGTACAATCAACAAGTGCCACGGAAGCGAAAATGCGTTGAATCATCAAGAAAGTGGGCCTATAGACTATTTTTAAAAACAAAAATTTTTGCAGGGATGAATTTTAAAATAAAAATTATAGGGATTAAAATTCAAACTCGTTATATTTGCAGGGACCAAATACATATTTTAGCCAAAAATATTTTTAGTTATTTCTACCAAAACTTGTCATGACCTTTTTTGTTTTTTTCTTTTTTTTTTTAATTCGCGTATCGCATGCAACTTGCACAGACTAATCTCTCAAACCATGCAAGACCCAAATTGGTAAAACTCACTGAAAGTTTTAACGTTGTTGCATACACAATGTTGGGTTCGAACCCAGTACCAAAGACTCGTGTCATTTCATATAAGCGGGGCCTTGGTCGAAGAATTTGCGAAAACTTTTTGATGTAATTGTTTGAGCAAAATATCATTAGAAAAATGAAATCCACAAGACTATCATCCGAGTTAGGAGAATCAATTTTTTCTTGGAAAACTTTAAAAGCTATTAATTCACCATAATTGGGAAGAATTAACTTTCCTTGACTCTCATGTGAATCAATTTTTTCTTGGAAAACTTTAAAAGCTATTAATTCACTATAATTGTCAAAGAAATAATAGTCTTGCCTTTTTTATCTTTTTTTCTCACTATTTATCTGATTCTCCTCACATCTTACCCAATATGCATTTATTTCTCAATTTTGCTACCTCCATACACATCATTAGAAACATGAAATCCACAACACAAACATCATTGCTCATTTTCTTCTTGTGCATCATATCTTATGCTCCTCTTCCAGCAATATCTATCAGCTTGTATGAATCTTTATGCAATGAGTACAGTAACCCTAGCCGAAATATCAAATTATGCTTGAATATTTTGAAAACTGACCCAAAAATCACCTCAGCCACAAATTACCATGACCTCTCCCAGCATATCTTGGAGAAGGCTGCACAAGATTCGCAAGTGGTTTTTCAAGATTTCAAGGAAGCGAAAAAACGTTTTCCCAATGATCCAGCTATTAACAGTTGTATAAAAGAATACACTGACACAGTTATTCAGGGATTCGTCGATGCAATGAGTTCGTTGCCGGTTGAACCTCAAAAATCAAGAGAAAGTGCAATAAAAGCTGGTTTTGGAGCTAATAATTGTCAGAAAGCTTTTGAAAAACCAGAGGAAAAGAATGTTCTTGCTACAATTCATCTTCGAAACAATGAGATCTTTTTTCTTGGTGTAATTGCTTCGTTATCTATAATTCATCTTATGTAGTTGAGACGTATAAAATAAACCATTGACAATTGTAGGATTTTCGATGTCAGCAAATAAAATCACTACATGTTTCCCATTGTGTTGTTGTTGTTATTATTATTCAAAGAGCGATTGATATCCTAAAAAATAAACAACAAGAAAACTTGAGTTCAGCAATATAATGTTTATTGTTAAATTGTCTAGTACTTTCCCGAACAAACGCATTCCTAGAGTATGTTTGATGGTACCTTGACAAGTTTTGAATTTATTTTATTTTTTGCGTAAACCAAGTGGGAACCAAATTGGGCGACAAAATCTCGTATGAGTTTTAACACTCTTACATGTCTAAGACTGGATTCGAATCCATGATCTTAGCTAAGCTAAAAGAGGCATGCATCATCTCATCTAAGAACTCTTGGGTCGCATTGTGTCTTCTGGGACTGTGGCTCCAGCAAAAGTTCAAGCAATTCGAGATTGGATATTCCTAAGGACTTGAAGGCTTTGAGAGGTTTTATAGGACTATCCGGCTACTACATGCAGTTCATTAAAGGGTATGCTACAATTGCATCCACTTTGACTTCTTTTACTCAAGAGGGATACATTTAAGTGGAGTGGTGAAACCCAAGGTTCATTTGATCACTTGAAGAGGGCGATGGAAGAAGCCCCAGTGTTAGTCTTGCCAGATTTTTCACTTCCCTTTATCATTTAAACTAGTCCTCTGGATTTGCTATGGGAGTTGTTTTGTTACAAAAGGGTCATCCTCTTGCTTACTATAGTCGTGTATTTTGTTTGCTATGGGAGCTGTTTTGTCCACGGCTCCAGAAGTAACTTTACATATGTCCTTATTTCATCTTTCAGTTCCCTAGTTTTTGTTTAAAGGAATCGAAAAAGGCTTAAATATACGAAACGTCCTTGTAAGTTCGCGTGTGTTTGCAATTTGTCCATGTATGTTTTTTTTTCAAACCATCCTTGTAAGTTGTTAACTGTTTGCAACTAATCCCTCCCGTTACAAAACCATTGTGGTGGCAGATGGAGACACACGTGGCAAAGGGTGAGTTGGCAAAAACAGGCTTATGTGTCAAGAAAGATCATGAGTGGCTAGAAATGAGGGACCAAAACCAAAAACGCAAATGTGCATAGGGACGAAATTAAAAAAAAACTTAAGCATCAAGACGAGATCCCCAGAGGCTTTCAGGCAAACGCGGAATTACAAAAATACCCCTGAGGTTTTCATGATTTCTTCATCTCCATGCTTCATAGTTCATATCAATCTTCATATCTTCGTCTCTTCCAATGCAACCTAGAAACCCCAACTCCCAATTAAAAAAATTCATGATCTACAACAAATTCATCATTCACTAGGAATATGTACCTCTTGTGTTGTGGAGTTAATTGTGGACAATTTATTGTTACAACTTAAATATGATTGTTAACTACACACTCACAACAATAACAAATCTTTAATCGAGTGAAAGCCTTTCTCTCTCTGGAAGAAATTACCCTTCTTTAACTTCAACATAAATCTGGAAAAATTACACGGTCCACACACCATCAACAACCTCACCCCAACCTCTTCCATCATCAACATCATCCATCTCTCAATCGAACTCACAACAACAACTTCCTCCAAAATTGAAGAACCCATAATTCATAACTCAATTGAAGAACCCAGAATACACAACAACAACAACCCTAATGAATCTGAATTTGCAAGGTTATATTTTGTTTCGATTTTGAGGTGTGTTTAGTTCAATTTTGTAACTCACAACAACAACATTTAACAACAACAACTTCCTATGAAATTGAAGAACCCAGAACCCATCTCTCAATTGAAAAACCCAAAACACTCAACAACAGCTACAATAATGAATTGAATTTTGCAAGGCTGATATTTTGTTTCAATTTTGGGGAATATTTTTGTTCGATTTTGTTTCAATTTCTGGGTTGTAAGAAAATGTTGGAAGGAAGCCCATCGATTTTGGGGTTGTTCGATTTTGTAAGGTGAGGAAGAACAAAGAGATGAAGAAAAAATTGGGAGAGATATGAAGGAAAAAAAAATGGGGATGAAGAAGATGAAATCTCTTGTTTTTAAATTTTGAATTTTGATGTTTACGGTTGTTTAATTTCATCCCTCTGCACATTTGCGTTTTTGGTTTTAGTCCCTCCATTCTAGCCACTTGTCATCTCTCAGTACACATAAGCCTGTTTTTCCCAACTCACACTTCGCCACATGTGACTCTGTTTGCCATCAAAGCATTTTTGTAACGGAAGTTAACAGGAGGAACTAAAAGCAAACAGTTAACAAGTTACAATAATGATTTTGAAAAAAAAAAGATACAGGGACGAAAAGCAAAAACACGCGAACTTACAGAACCTTTTACATATTTAAGCCATCGAAAAATGATCTGAAGCAGGATACTGCATTTTTGCGTTTAAAGGAACCATTGTTTCGTGACCCGTCTTCCTTACCTGATTTTCGTTTTGGTAGATGGATTGTTGTTGCACCGTGGTCGTATGTGGATTAGCCCAACTTCCCGGTTCAAACAACTATTGTTGCATGAATTCCATGAGACTAAAGTAGGAAGACATGTTGGTTTATCGAAAATGATGAAGAGGCTTTCTGAAATTTTTTACTCGGACAATATGAAACGTGAAGCCCAAACCTTCATTCGGCAGTGTGTGGTATGCAAGCAAACCAAGTACTTGCCTTAGAAACCAAATGGCTTGCTTCAGCCATTGCCAACTCCTAATCACACCTGGGAAGATGTTTCAATGGATTTTGTGACGGGATTACCTCTTTCCAAAGGTTGTTCTATGATCTTGGTTGTTAATGTGGATAAATTTTCTAAGGTAATTCATTTATGGGAACTTGATTCTGGATTTATTGCTTATAAGGTAGATGAACTATTTGTTTCTATTCATTTCTTTGGTCTGATCTTTTCAAGTTCAGTGGTACTTTGTTACGTATGAGCTATTCTTACCATCCTCAGATGGACGCCCAAACCGAGGTAATGAACAGAACTGTGGAGCAATATTTACGGGTGTTCGTCCATGACAAACCTTCACAATGGGTCTCCCCGTTGCCTTGGGCATAATATCACTATAATACTCCAGTTCATACTACTTCGAGCATGTCTCCTTATCAGGTTACGTTTGGCAAGTCACCTCCTACCATTCCATCATATGTTACGGGCTCTTCTCTTATTGATGCTTGTAACAATGTTCTTGCAACTCGAGAGGAAATTATGACTTTATTACATAAACGGTTGACTAAGGCTCATGAGTAGTGAAGCAAGCTGCTGATAAGCATAGACGTGATGTTGATTTTCCTGTAAGGGCCTGGGTGTATGTCAAACTGCAGCCATATCGTCAAGTTTCACTAACTGGATCCAAGTACCACAAATTAGTAAAATGTTTTTATTGGCCCTACTTAATCCTAAACAAGATTGGCCTTCTTTCTTACAAACTCGCCCTCCCTCCAGAGTCCTTTTATGCACAATGTTTTCCATTGCTCTCTTCTCAGGCTCCATGAAGGTCCACCACCTACTGTAATTGATCATCTTCCACCCGCATCCTTTAACACCATGTAGTCATTTCGCCTCTAGAGGTCTTGGATTTTCAAACTCATATTGTAGATGGGGTTCCTGCTAAGTTTACGAGTTCAATGGAAGTGAGTGTTACCTAATGGTACTTCTTGGGAGCGTTGGGGTGATTTATGTCGCAATTATGACCTTGAGGAGAAGGTCTGTTTTGTTGAGGGAGGTATTGATAAGATTCAGACACAACTGAAGGGTCCAATTGAGGAAGGCCCAATCCAGGAGAAGAGAGCTAGAGATGGGAAGCCCAAGAGGGAAACAAACTTCCAAAGAAAGTGGAGGGAAGAATGTTGTTCACACTTCACTCAATGCTATGAAACACTGGTAATTTACCTATATAACCTCATCGGTAGTTTAACTGCCGATGAATTGTTAACCGGCGACAGTTAACTGCCGATGAGCATTTACATCTTTTTCTGATGTTTATCAGCCAAACCTAAAGTGTTAACCGCAATTTTCAAGTGGAGGATTATGTCATGGCTTAGAGACTTGATGAGGAAGCAATAGAGGGCCCAGATTTCTAGAAGGCTCTGACAGTTGTGACAGCTGTAGGCTTATCATTTCATTATGTTGGAAAGGATAATTTCCGTTAGAGAGCTAATTTTACCTTTTAGTGCTTTTACTATATAGATTGTGGTTGTATGAACACTTGAAAGGATAGGAATGAAATTAAATCTCTTCTCTCTATTTTTCTAGGAAGTTTCCTAGCCTTACAAGTTAGAGAAAACTACTTACATCAGTGTCAAAATGAAAGAAGGTTATTGTTGTGAATTTGATGGTTATTTATTTGGTATCTAAGTTTAATTAACTAATTAAAGTAGATGTGTGGAATTATTAATTTAGACAATACTCATTTGATATCCCCCTTAAAAAAAAGATACTCATTTTAGTGACAATTTTAAATTGTAATTCAAAACTGCAATTGTGATCGAACTATAAGAACCTATAAAAACAGTTTATGATATTTTTGCTATAAATATCTTATATAAGCTTATACATAAGGATTATCATGATAAGTGTTTGTGTTATATTAGCAAAAAAAAACATAAATGTTTGTGCTATAATCAGCTAATAAACTATTTATCCAAACACAACCGTAAAACTTTGTAACCTAAAATTGTTGTGGAGTATGGGAAGTAACAAACAACTTCAACTCTTGCAAGCTCCATGATAAAGGGCCAAACAAACAAAGAATGAAACAAAAATATTGTGTAAATAAATTTCAAGTTTGCTAGAAGGCTAGTTAAAGTAATTATGAATCAATGGAGAATGCAAATTTATGCCTTCATAAGTGTAAATTTTAAAAACAAAGATAACAAAAAACTAATCTTAACACATGGTTCTTCTGAGTGGTAAGACACTCGAACACCTTAAACAAGTGGTCTGAGGTCCGATTTGTGACTCTTGCATCTAAAAAAGACCCTATTGAGAAGGGAGAATCCACTGTGTATACTCAACAGGTTTCGTCCCTATAAAAACTTAGCATGTGCCATTCTCTGTAGCATTCTTGAAACAAAATGAACTATCTAACCATCCTTCATTCTTTGCTTTTTCAACATAATATGCAAACTGATTCTTAGCATCAGGAACATCCAAAGCCAAATCATCAAGAGCTTCTTCAACTCTTCCAAAACCTTTAACCATTTGATACATGGTTATTAATCCAGATTCAAAACACTCTTTAAGTAAACCCCACAATCTCTCATTCTTCTTTTCAATAATTTTCACCAAACTTTTCTTAACAACCTCATGATGAAAAAACGGCATACCTAACTCTTTCATGCATCTACAAGCCTCTTTTTTATCACCACCAGATTCATATTCCTCCAACAATTTCCCTATCATATCTTTCACATCTTCTATTTCCCATCCTGGTTTGCTACTTCCACCCCCACCCCAACATCTCAAGATTCTCTCACCAGCAAGTCTTGCTTTTAGCAATGACTTTGCCATTTGAAGCACTTTGCTTCCAATTGAATCTTGACTTATACATTGTGTTCCGATATCTTCAAGCTGTTGCGGTGCTAAAACTTCGTCAACTACCGATCTTGCGAGAAACATAGCAAGATCTTCAACAACTACAGGATTGTCTAAAGCAGTATCATCTGCTGATTCAATTAGCATCACAAAACCACTCACAACATCGTCAGGTGGAAAACAAAGCGATGAAAGTAACACCGAAGCCATTTCTTTCTCTCTATTCTTTCTATCCATTGCTAATGTTATTAGCTTCTTGACAAAGATGGCATTTAGTTCACCACAGTTTTTGTTGTTCTCTTGTTCTAAACAACTAATCACTTCAAATATATCACCTGATAAAAAGTACTCTTGAATGATGGATTGAGTTTTGATCTTGAAACTTTTAGCAACATTTTCTTGTATTAGGTTTTTGTCAGGCTCAATTGATAGTGGTTTTAGTGATGAAACACATAACCAACCATCGGACGCTGCTTTCGACATTAGTTGTTGAAGTATTCCGCGCGCGTTTGGAATGTCGAGCGATAAATCATCGACGGTTTCGATCAACCTTGTGAACCCTTTTGACATTTGGCTTGTGTTAATCAAACCTTCTTCGGCAGCTTCTTTCAATAGGTCTAATAATGGCGTTTCCGCTTGTCGCCTTTCCATCGCCATTATAAGAGCTCTTTTCACTATTTCATGATGAAAGAAAGGAACATTCAAGTCTTTGATACATCTAAAAGCTTCTGTCTTGTCACCACTTACTACATATTCTTTCAAGAAATTGTTTATCCTCGCCTTCACATCATCAACTGATGTATTCTTGCTACCTCCCCAACGCCGCTCGATGATTTCTGCGTGTAAAGGTGCTGTTAGGTAACTTTTCTCAGCTTTCTTTAAAACCTCAGCTCCTTTAGAATCATTTGGTAAGTTTGCTATCTGTTTCTTCAAAAATGCCGGCGGAAGAATGTCGTCAACCACTGCTCTAGCTATGAAAAGCGCTAGAATATCAACCGTGTCCGGTATATCTACGATCAAATCATCAGCCGATTCGATTAGTTTGGTGAATCCTTTGTAAACTTGTGAAGGGTGAATTATGTCGGCATAAAGTGCAGATAAGAGAATGGCTGCCATTTCTTTTTCTTTGTCATGTCTGTCCATTGACATCGAGACAAGCTTTTTGACAAAATAGTAGCTGTATTCTGGTTTACCAATTTCTCTAACTTCACTCATTGTTGCAACAACATCATCTGTGGCAAAGTATTCTTCTACTATTATTGTAGCTTTTTTCTTGTATTCTTCCAATGCAATGTTCGTTTTCTTTTCATTTGAATCATCAAATTCCTACAAAACAATATAAATAGTTGCGTAGTTGTTGGTATGTTATAACAGAAAATAAGGGACAAACATAATTTGATCCAGTAGTGCTGTCAATTGCGGATGGCGTAAAGTGCAGTTTGTTCAAATTCTGCTATGCAACGATGGTGCTATAGGGCTTTCTATAATAAGATAATGATGAAATCTTAACTCTATACCTCAGTGCTGTCATAGTTCGGATCATTGGGGTCAAGTAAGTTCATGTCATCTGTCTCAAGCAATCCACCCCAGGTGCCTTTACCACCATAACCACCTGTACAATGAGATTCACAAGATTCAACCATGGTTATATTCAAATCACATATCGGAAGACCTATTTCAAGATTCAACCATCAAAATAATTCAAGATTCAAGTCATATATCAGATGACTAAAGAAAATAGGCTGACGATACAAAAAAGGTGGCTGGCTACAATAAGTTTATCATAATGAAACAGGATTGAAGCCGAGATTCATTTCCAAAATAGATATACACTGGAAATTCATAGATTGGGTTCAGTTTCGTATCTAATCAAGAAACGACTCAAATATATCATACGATATTGATAACCATGAACATAAATACTTTCTCATATAATTCAATTTAGTAGTTAAAAATAAGTAAATCAAAATATTGAGACCCTGGTCTAAGTCATGACAAATCATGCGTGAGACCCTTGTATAATTTATATACATACATCATATTCAAATATTTACTAGTTTCCAAGTTTCCTCATCAAATATGGAAAAATGAGGCAAATGCGGCCACAATTAAGGTTACGATATCATTGCAGAGACATCTAAAATATTTATATTATGCCCTCAATTGCAATTGTAGACCGCAATTTAAAACTACGTCTATGTTTATCACATATATTTTGTGGCAGCTACTTAGTAGAAGAAGTTATCAAGTATTGAAAAGTGAAAAGACAATTGGTAAAAAAACACTCCACCTTTCTTTGGACGTCCATCGTTTGAAGAATGTGATTGCCTATTATTTTTTGGACTTGAATTGCTGCCGTTGACTTGCGCCTTTGGGGACCTTGGTGACTTAGGAGAAGAAAATTGCAAAGGAGAAACAGTTACTGGATCAACACTTTCTGATGCAGATCGATGAAGCTCGAGATGCTCTTTCGATACATAGCCATCATTGAAATCCATTGTGATTTTCTCAGAACTTCTAGTGTAAACTCACACGATTCATAATATACTCATTCAATGGCATGTCTTAAGAGACTTATTTCTCTAATCAATTTTGTGATTCAATCTTTTGATAACATGTTCCATTGAATGTGGTCCATTTTTCTTCTGTCCTACAATGATCATACCAAACATAGACACAAATGAAGTGAAACAAATTGACCAGAATACTAAATTTTATTATAACAAAATTATCAATGCTTTTGATAACATGAATTGAGATAGCAATCTAGCAAACCTGGTATAGAAGTCAAACATAAAAATAAAATGAAAAAAAAGTAAAATGCATGCCTTAAAAATTACATCTTGGAAATTCATCCAACCAATTTGCTCCATTATTTAGTACACTTTATTCCAAAAACATATCTTCAAGATGCATACTCTATTATCTCCCTAGTTGTTAAAAGTCTCACATTTGATGAGATATGGTCTGAACATGTGTTTATAAGTGGTGGATAGGTCTCCCTTTACGAATCAGTTTTATAAGGATGCGTTAAACTCAATGTAAAATAAAAATTTAAAATTGGTCCCTACCCTTTAGATATGCTTAAAAGTAAAATGCTCAAAATTTGTTGCAGCAACTTTTATGAGAGAAACTATAAGATTAAATCAAAATTATAACTAAGCCGAATTATGTGTGAAAACAGTGAAATTTACTGGTCATACTATAAGGGGGCGTTTGTTTTAAGTTTACAAAATATAATCTTGGGAATAATTGTCCTAGGAATATAATAAGGATGGGAATTTTATTCCTGGGTTTACTGAGAAAATGTGTTTGGTTAGTATTTAAAGTATTCATGAGAATGACTGATAAAGTGATATTTATGGATAGTAATTAATGATTTTATTCCCACCTTAATGGAAACTTTATTCCTCCCAATTTCCTTAGGAACGAAACAACATTTCCAGGAATAAAATTTTAAAATTTTGAAACAAACATAGGAATATATCTTTCTTGATATCCTATTTCGAGGAATCTCCAAATACGACTTGAAACAAACGCCCTGAGACTTTTTAACTTAGATACATTAAAATTAAGATTAAGTACCAGATACAAGATAAATAAATTAGTCTATGAAATTAACAAAATTTAAACATAATCCATGAATTGAAAACATTATTCCTTTATCTAAGTTAATCAATTATCAATTTGAACTTTGAAATTGTTTCAAAGAAACTAATGCATGCCATGGAGAATCACAAATTTTATGATATCTTGAAATTTCATTAATTTAAGATATGTAAATAATTAAGCTCTACAATTTTAAGATTTATATTGATGATTTACTATGTGCATGAACATAATGAAAACTTTAAAACATCAAATATTCAACAAAAATTACCATCAAAGTTTGAAGTTACCTTTAACTATATCTTCAAAGAGACCGTAAAGTTAACAAGATCATGCATGCAGTGACCAATGTGTTTGGATAGAAACTATGTATGTATCATTTTGATGATAGTTTTAACATTGGAAGTTATTGCAGTTACTAACAGTTATTATTTTGTTTTTTATCTCTCTTTTGTTTGGTAGTGAAACAAAGAGAGAATGAAGAGTGTTTGAAAGGTGGTTGCAAGCTTTTAGGAGTTTTGTATTGTAATGTGTGGTAGGAAATTATCTATAAGGATGTTGAACAAGTTTGTCACGTCTAAAATGCTACACCTTTACATGCTTTGACCAAGTGAATGTTACGTATCATTTACATTTATGTAATCCTTTGGTAATACCACTTTTTATGTGTATCCAATATATCTTAGAACCCTATTAAAATTATTTTAAAAAATCATAATTTTAATAAATTAGGGGAAGAATGATATGCACGGTCGGTGTAAACAAATTAGAAAATTAATAAAGAAAAAAAAACTGAAGAAAATTAATCAGTGATTTGGACAATAAATAAAATCAGGGATTCATGAAACCAAATTGATAATATCTTTTCTCCAACACAAGTAATCAAATTAAACTGCAAATTTATTTAGGTATTGAAATAATTCTGTAAAAAAAAGTATTGAAGTGATCCCATAAAGATTCTTTTATCAACACTATCAATGGTAGAAAAATAATCATCAAAGCCAAAGAATATTTTACATTATCGTTCTGAAAAATTAAATATTTTTACAACGCTTACCTAAGAAAATGATAAATTAATAAATATAAAAACAATTTTAACCTTGTAAGAAAAAAACAATTTTAACAATTAAAGCAACTTAAATTTGTGAATTTTTCATAATAAAACAAAATAGAGAGAGAAAAAATTACCATACAATTTCTTATTTATAGAGCAGGGAGTAATTTAAATCATTCTTCAGCTTTGAAAAGTATTTGTGATCTTTAAACCTGGGTTGCCTGTTTCTCTAAGTATATGTTTGGAATTGAGGTGGATATCCCACCCACCGCACGCTTACTAGAAGCTGGATTTTATAGCTTCTTAAAATTCACGTTGAAATGGCCTGGGGACGCGAGAATGTGGTAGCCAACACTAAACCAAACAGATGTTAAGATCATCAATCTCAAACTGAGATGATAATGCACAGGATTCATGTAGCATTTAATCTCAGCAGTAGCTAAGAACAAAAATTAATTATGAATAGCCGTTGAACTCGGATACTCACACAAGAACCATCTTCATCGATGCATTGTAGACTCCAATATAATCAAATAAATAACATTCTCAAAACCATTTCGTATATGTCAATAAGGTAAAAAATTCCAGCCACAAAAACTGAACTTGTCAGGACCAAATAACCGGTTAACCCCTATAAGGTTTTCGGTACGATGGCTTTCAAAAAACTTGTCCTTACACAGTCAACACTATCTCAATTTTTTTATGCTTTAGTGTCAGGTGCAACGGTTGTGTTGCCGTTGTCGGTGTCTTTTGCATCTACCTCAACGCCAGGAGATGCTTCCTCTGTATCCTCCTCTTCCGAGTCACTTTCATCATCTGTTAGGAAAAAAACATAACAAGGATTCAAAAGTCAATTACAGTCATGCCAAAGTAAACTCAGAAAAAGAAAACTCAAGCGATAAAAAAAGTTGGAAATAAATCAGATGTGCTTACCATCGTCATCGCCTACAGCATCAAGTTCCAAGCCGTCACCCCCTCCCATGTTCAACTTCTGCAAAGAACATGAACTTATGTGTCAAGAGGTAACAGAAAATATACATGTATTAAACTATTGATCAGCAACGCTACTTACAGAAAAGTCAATGTCGCCAAAGTCCTTATCAGATGCAGCTGAAAAACAATACTGCGAGTTAGACAAATAAATGGAAAATGAAAGCTTAAATACGGAGATACTTTTGAAATCACTAACGTTTGGCCTCTTGCTCATAATATTCATCCTCATCAACCCACTTGTCCCAATCAATTTTCAGAAAGGAAGGAATTTTCCCTCCCTGCTTCAATAATCTGTCCCACCATTTGTTCTCGGCCTTTTTCACCAAGTAGCAGATCTGTCTCGAACTAGCACTGGTTATAATATCCTGAGAAGACATATTAACACACCGGTTACAAGACATGTTGGAAAAGATATGATCAAATAACCACCATCAACTGGTTTGAAGTCGTGTCCGGTGTCTGACATGTGCAAGTGTCAAACCTGACGACACATTCGACAATTCCATTATCACAAAATATTACTGGTGTTGACGTTTGGTGCTTGGTGCTTGTGCCAGTGTTTCATAGATAACAACTAATATACTAACATTTTCCAATCAAAAAGAAATTATCCAACTACTTTTGAGCCCTTACATTTACATCAATGCTGTCAAACAGATCAATGTCAACTTCATACAGAATCTTCTCTGCACCAGCAGTTGCCGAGAAGTAAAATTTTCCCTCTGGCTCAACTTTGAGTTTCACATCCTGAGCATCAGGCAACTCAACTGTTATGGACAGCTCCTCAGACCTCTGGGCCCATTTCACGGTTGGATGACGGCTGTATTATAAAATTCAAAGGAATTTAAAGAACTAAGTATTGCAAATCTTTCACTTGATATATACTAGCACCAAATGACAAAAGAAAAAAGCATGACACGATTTCATAAAGCTTTTAACAGAGTCACAGGGTAACAACAGCAGAATATAGAAACAGCCAAGGTCATGTATCAAAGGAAATCTCTGAAAGTAAAGTGCCAACAAGGGAAGTTAAATCTGTGTACTGATCTGGACCAAAATAATCCTTTACAATGTGTCGGATAAGAGAATGCAGAGGTGAAAGAGTGAACAAACAAAAAGATAAACGAGAAATTAAAACCAAATGTATCAATTATAAATCTAGAATTGTACTTATTGATGAAAAGATAGAATTCATAACGGCAAACTTGACCAAAGTCTCCCATCACATACATAAGTTACATTACAACCAGTGTTTACATATGATATGAGTGGTAGGCAGTGTTATCAAAAGCAGAAAGTAGATATTCATTCGAATTCCATTATGCGACAGCGCTATCGCCGTTATTCGACAATGCTGTGTGCTAAATAGCGTATTAGCAAAACAATAGCGATTACTTCAAATTCAGATACGTTACAGCACTAAAGTGCCGCTATAGCCTCTATGTAAAAAGACTGGTGGTATGTTTAAGAATAAAATAGAAAACAAGAAACACACTTCTGAGATCAAATCTAAACTTTCATATACAAACAAGGGTTGGGTCTAGCAGAAGGGTCTAGACTCCCACAACGTGGCGAACTAATGTTAGAATCCCAGCTAGAGAGGTACACAAATTTAGTTTCTAACACGCCTCGAATATGATTGCCTCTGGTGGAGGAAACATAGGAAACCATAAAATAAACATCAAAACTTGTCAATTGTCATGGATATCATAGACGAATTGCATACCACAAACACACACTATGACTCATCCAAATATTAATACAAAAAATGAACAAAATCACAAACAACGACTCAATTTCTCGTGAAGCATAAAACAACAAATTACAGCCCTAAACTCAAACTCGCCATACGGCCAAGAACCTTCTAATTTGGGAGACCGATCCTACTGTCCACTAGCGGGATCCAATTGAAGCCAGAGCGAATTCCTTTAGGGTGTGTTTGGATTGGAGGTTTAGGAGGGGAAGGGAGGGGAGGGTTTGCTTTCCTTTTTTAAATTACGGACTATATAACATGTTTTTCTAAAATAAATTAAGTGTTGTTGAAGTATTATATGATCATTTATCATGTGTTAACTTTTTAAAAAATATGTCATAGTATACATGTATGGACACCTAACACACCCTTGAGGATTGACTCAACACCTAGAGGCTACAGGATTCAAACCCCAACCCTACACCACCAACCTATGAAGCACGGATACAGATATGAACACCGGACACTGATGCCCGTTAATAATTTTGAGACAATCACATAATTCAATGTGATTATATGTGACACCAACACATGTCTGACACTGAGACACGCCTAACCCTATGGTTTGGAATCATAGCTATGTAACAACAAACCATATTAAGATTAGTAATTAAATATACCAAACTGCTAAAACCCTAATTTGAGTTCTATAAAAAAAATATAAAAAAAAAAAACAATACACAACAACAAAAGTAAAAAGAAATTTATCAAAGTTAAACAACGACAATAACAATGTCAATAAGGTAACACAATTATGAACGAAACAAAACTATGTGAGTGAAGTTCAAATTTTCTCTCCTGTTCCAACATTTTCGGAAGAGAGAAACAGTAGAAAGTTAGAAAAGAAGAAGAAGAAGAAAACGAATGTGTTGAAAAAGCGAACCTCATGTTGAAGAATTGTGTGAAGAAAATGCTGAGAGACTGTAGAAACTGTTGAGTTTTTTGGCAAGCAAAATAGCTTCGTCTATATTTTATGTTTAATTTTAAAACACTACTCCCAATGTGGGTTGACCCGGCCCTCTATTAGTCCCCACAAGCTTAAGATGATGATGGGCCAAACCCAATAGAAAATTGCTCTTTTCCCACACACTTTTACTCATTTCCACTTCAAACTTCTAGAAAAAACTTTCATGAGAGTTAACTCATGTACGGTAATTCCAACGTGACTTAACTTACGTTGATCTAACGTGGTTTAACTCACGTTGAGTTCGGTAAATCCAACGTGACTTAACTTACGTTGATCCAACGTGGTTTAACTCACGTTGTTCCAACATGAGTTAATTTACGTTGGTGGTCAATGTGAGTTGACTTTGTGTTAGTTTTAGGTAAGCTAACAATCTATCAATTCTTCACAAAGATGCTATTTTTTTAAGCACAAAAACGTACAATATGTTTTGTTCATTTTTTAAAAGCATGTCTTATAACTAAAAACACACAAGTACGCAAAATCAATTCAAAAATAACTGAATACGACAAATTTATTTAGTTTTAATTTCATCTCTGTTTAAATCGGGCAATAAACGAACTGTTCCATTACATTAAATTCTCCCTAAAGATGTGGTATCCATGATGTTAGATTTAAATTAAATTCATGAAAGATTGTCGAAAATGCTAGCATTGAAGTGTCTTATACTTAGTGAAACAATATATTATACATGTTTACACATCGAATCCCTTCATATAAGATTAGTACTCACAAAAAGTAATGCATCCCAATATATTCTTTGAAACTTCATCATACTGATATGCGAACTTGCAAGTTTCAATTAACAGAGGAGCATGATAAAGCTCAAAGCAACATCTTAGAAATGCATTTCCTTTTGTAGGACTCATCTTCAATGTGAGTCATGACCATTCAATTCTTATGTATTGCCTCGTCCTCGACATTGTGGTTGACCAATTTCATCAATGTCACCAACCACAATGTCACCCAAATTTTATCCCCTTTAAGGTAGTGTAGCGTGTCGACGCTATGTTATTATTTGAGATGAGAACAATGAGGTTATTCTTGATATGTGTAGAGCGTTCCTTTCATTTACCACATGTCATTATGATGCAAGATGTTTCATGAGATTGTGTAGGAGGCTGAATCTTGTCGTGCACATTATGACAAGATAAAGTCAAATTAGTAGACTTGTAATTGATTTGTTTATTGGGCATTCATTCCATTTTTTTTTAATGAACTTTGCTATTGGGATACCCAAAAGATACAATTACTTTTCCAACATAAAAACTTGCTTAAAACACATGGAAATGACCAAAAAACCTGAGCGATAGTCAACTACAACTGATTTCTCTTTTGAAGTCGGTTGTAGTTAACTACCACTGGTTTTTTTTTTTTGTCATTTCCTTGTTGTTTTTAAGCGGTTCTTACGTGAAAAAATCAACTTTTAAAGATAATTTGATCGGGCCTATTAGACTCGTACGGTTACAAAACCTTCTTATTTCTTTTATAACGTTTTCCCAATTTTTTTGAAATCAATTCTCTTAGCCACTCATTCACTTAACAATGATGTTTTCGTTCCAACTCTATGCCCAGTTCACATAATGATAAAGAGTTCAAGAACAAAACAAAACCAATAACAAAAGTCTGGATGAAGGTAGTCTTTCCATAGTATGTGTAATTGACTAGAGACTTTTCCAAGTCCATCTTTTTGTTTTTTCTAAAATATTTTTTTTAACAATATTTTTTTTTCTTCTAAAATACTTACTTTGTCATCACGTAGTCTTTACTTTTTTTTATTAGTCTGGACCCATTTATGTTTTGAGTCATGACCGTTCAATTCTTTTGGGTTGCTTCCAGGATAGTTGTGGATTCTGATTGCTTCGAAGAAATGAATATGAACCAATGGATTTTGTAAGAGAATATCATAAAATATTGAACCAAACTCAATAAAGGCAACATGTATGTTCTATTTTCTTTTTTCCATGAATTATATTCACCTTCTTAGGAAAGGTGAATAGAATTTCTTCTATATATAATGATTTGGTTTCAATTTCGGGTGATCAATTTTTAAATGGCCTAAAACTGAAAATCAAATAAATTGAGATAAAATTTGATTGATTTGGTTAGGAATCAAATATATAAAAATGGAAATAATTTAATTTATTGAATTTAATTTCCAGTTAATCGAATTTTTGGTTTGGTTTTCAAATATCTTACGGTACCTACGGCTAGCCTACGTCAAACTTTTAAGCTAGGCCATATTGTTTTTGGATGAACAAGATATAATGAAATTATACGTTGTTACATTGATGTATAAAATTACGGTAATAAAATATATAAATTAAGGAAATTAAGTTTATACAATGAATTTTATTATTTAGTTCATAAATAAGATCACGTTACGTGAAAAATAATTTAACACATTACAAACTATGCTTTGAATTTACAGAAAAAAAAATTAGGCGTGATTACTAAAATAATAATTATTAAATACGAGTTAGGATCCCTCGACATATATAAGTCATTTAACTTACACAAAATTTGATCCGTTTAAATGAATTCATCGTGTAATAATCTAGTTCGTTTATAGTTAAGTAGATAATTGTCTTGAATTTAGTGCTTCTTGAATCTTCGGATCCTTGATTATCCGTTCACCCCTTCGAACTCTTCACTTAAGCCTTCTATGCTACGTCCGGTAAACGAACCCTCTTCGACTTCAAGAACGGTTAGAAAGACCCCCAAGTCCTTTGGAGGTGGAATGAGATTATTCACTTCCTTTGAAGCCTTGATTAAGCCCAATCAATCTTCTTGAGAGAACCAACTTACAATCCTTACTAGCACCCTAGAGAATCTATAGACTCAAAGAACAAAGTGATTCTAAGAAAAAGTGTTTAATCTTGAAGAATGTATGAACAATGAGTTTTTGAGACCTAGAGAGAATAGTTGCAAATGTTTCAATAAATTGGAAGTTATGAGGAAGAGAGTATTTATAGAAAAGGTGAACAAGTGTAAATTTTCGCACAAAATCAACTACATGAGTCGATTCAATAAATGAATGTCATGTGAAAAATGAAACGATTCAAACTGCCCAGAAGAAGTTGAAACGATTCAGAGTTGGTGTGAATCGATTCAGAGAGAGTCAGAGACTTTTGTGATACGACTCAAGGATAATTGAAACGATTCAATCATGAGTCGATTCATAAATACCCTGAATCGATTCACTTCAAGTCAGAGACTTGAGTGATACGATTCACCCATTTTTTAGACGATTCATACAGAGAAACAACAGACACAATGAGTTGGATTGGGACATATGCAAGCTAGGGTGCTTTAACAAATTCTAAAAACAAGCTAAGGAACAAAAACAAGAAATACTAATAACTACTAATCTTAAAGAATAAAAGCACAAAACATCATCAAAACCTAGAGGCTTCATACTCTATAAATATTAACTTATGGTCATTGGGTCAAGTATGCTCACTATTACCCACATATACCTGTCAATCTATGACACTTCATGACTTGACCGTCAGAGTGTGTGCAGATACATCGTCCCCATTCGCCCGGAGAAGAAGGTTGTTGACGGAGATACCCCACTCAAAGGTCATTTAACACCATCACCGTTTGTTTCATTACAGATCAGGTCTTTGTTAAAGAATGGATCTCAAGCAATGATAGACAGAAATGAAAATATCAAATTCTCATTAATTACTGATTGGAGAATAAATTGATTTACCAATTTCATCATGGGAGAAGAAACTCTTAAATGACTTTCGCTTAGTGTCAATGGATCAATGACTTAGTAAGTACATTTATCTATACTATATATAGAGAAAATAATCTCTTTCATCTCTTTTAGACTGACTTTTTCTCTTTCCAAAAATACCCTCAATTTTTAATACAAATAACACATGTAACAAATAGATAAAAATAAATTTAAATATTAAAAAAATGTAACAAACACGATATGAATATATATACAATATGTCTGGTTTTTTTCCTTTATCATTTAAAAAGTATAACAAACTATATAAGTATATTTATACTTACTTTTTTACTATCCCAATTATACTCTTAAACAACTTTTTCTATAATTTTTTTGATAAGGCCAAGAGAAAGATTGGGTATCCAAGAGAATTTGAAGCATCCCAACTTTTCCTATAATAAAGATTGTTGTTTGTGTCATTAAAAAAAAAGAATTTAGATTATATTTTTGGTGTCATTGAAATAGATAATCATAGTTAGTTTAGTTTATTATAACTTGAAAGCAACAAACATTTATATTTTTAGTTTGAATCAAAATCAAAATTTCATAAAAAACACTTGATAGTTTTCAAAATAAATACATTAAATTGAGTAATATCCAATATGTTTTCTATTCATTTCACGTTAATTATATCAAAACACTAATGATTATAGGAGTTTTATCTTCTTTTTCCTTTTCATTGTTTCATATTACTATTTATCATTCAATTATATATCAATTTGCATAGTGATGTAGAATTTCTTTTAATATTTGCCTCTGCTTGAAATTCAATTTTCTTTACCATTCGTTCCCTTAACACAGAATTCCCTTACTGTGACCAATTCACAATCATAAAAGTATCACATAAAATTAAAAATAGCTTAAGGAACAACACGTAATGCTGATAAGTTAGAGAACTAGACAAAGAACACATATATGTGGATGAAAACAGTCTATGCATTGTAATAGACCAAGACTTTTCCAAGTCTGTATTTTTGTCTTTTTTAAAAGACTATTAAGTCATCACCTGGTCTTAATCCGTGACCCACTTTTGTTTGTTGAACAGAGTCTTCATTTTAGTGTTTTGGGAAGATTTTCTAACCATAACAGACCAGAGTGCATGTTATGTGGCTTGCTAGTATGAAAAAAATGAATAATTGTTGTTTAAAGCAAAAAGAGTATTTTGCTAATCTGCTAGAAATAATTAAATTATTATCGTTTCGGTGGCATGAGGTAAACGGTAAACCTTTTAGTAGTTTCGTTTCTTTTTTGTTCAACCTTTGTACTTCTTTAGACCGTTTTTATGGCATATAAATTTTATTTTGCCTTGTTAAAAATCAAAATACTGTATATCGTATAACATAAATCAAAACAAAAAGATTACAAAGGAAAAATCAACTAATCATATAATTATTAAATATGGGTGATTATATATTTTTGTTTTTTATGAAAGACTCTAAAGTCTTCTTCTACGTTATCTTTACTCTTGTCGTTTTTCCCCTTATGGTTCTTGGCAACAATCATTCATGACCACAATGTAATTATTATAAATAAATTCAGCTATTGGCAATACAATTAAGTGCACACAACAATCAATCAAATTACATACAAATTTTCATACATAACTTGTCATGACCACAATGTCAATTGTGAATACATTTTGTTTGAAATTGATTCGAACAATATTTCTCATGTGTTTTGTGTTACATGCAGACCTTGTTTGTTCTAAAGAGGTTGTTAGATGCATACAAAGTGAGAGGCAGACACTTCTTCAATTCAAGGCTGGCCTTATTGATGTATACGACAACATGTTGTCATCTTGGATGACTGCAGATTGCTGCCAATGGAAGGGAGTTGGTTGCAGCAACGTCACTGGTCATGTAATTATGCTCGACCTTCATGGTAATTATGGTAATTATAATGATGATTATAATTACTATATCAGAGGTGACATCCATAAGTCATTGATGGAGTTGCAACAATTACAATATTTGAACCTCAGCAGAAATAATTTCATAAAGAGTATTCTCCCAGGTTTCTTTGGATCTTTAAGAAACCTAAGATACCTTGATCTTTCGCATTGTTATTTTAACGGACAAATTCCTGTTGAATTTAAGTCTCTTTCGCATTTGAATTACTTGAATCTTTCTTGGAATTGTCTAGATGGTTTGATTCCTCATCGACTTGGAGATCTCTCCAACTTGCAATTTCTTGATCTCAGCTTCAATTATTGGGAAGGAAGTATTCCATCTCAACTTGGAAAGCTTACAAACCTACAAGAGCTTTATCTTGGAAGCTATTTTTATAGTCCTATGACAATTGACAACGAGGATCACAGTGGAGGTCAGTGGTTGTCTAATTTTACTTCTTTAACACATCTTCACATGGTGTCTATATCTAATCTTGATAAATCCAATAGTTGGTTGCAAATGATTGGTAAGTTACCAAAACTGAGAGAACTAAGTTTACAAAGTTGTGGCCTTTCTGATGATTTTATCCATTCCTTGAGTCAATCCAAGTTCAACTTTTCCAAATCTCTTTCTATCCTCGATCTCTCTTGGAACAAATTTGCGTCATCTTTGATATTCCAGTGGGTGTCAAACATAAGTTCCAATTTTGTTGAGCTTGACCTTAGTGCTAATCAAATGGTAGATCTCCCATCAAATAGTTTTTCCTGTAGTCTTCCAGAATTGAGAAAACTAAGACTATCAGACAACAGCTTCACATCATTCATGTTATTCCAGTCATTGTCAAATATAAGTTCCAAACTTGTTGAGCTTGACCTATCACATAATAAATTGAATGATGGGGCATTTAACTCCTTCATGAACGCATGTACATTACATTCTTTAGATTTGAGTTCAAACAATTTCACCCAAGACCTTCAATCAATTATTCACAATTTGTCTGGTGGCTGTGTTAGAAACTCACTTCAAGTGTTAGATCTCAGTTTTAATGAAATCACTGGAACACTATCCGACCTTTCTAAATTCACATCATTGAAAATATTGCATCTTACTTATAATAAGCTGAGTGGAAAGATTCCTGAAGGTAGTAGCTTGCCATTTCAGTTGGAAAAACTCCATATTGGATCAAACTCCTTAGAAGGGGAAATTCCAAAATCATTTTGGATGAATGCATGTAAGTTGAAGTCATTGGACCTGTACAATAACAGTTTCAGTGGTGAGCTTCAAGTAATAATCCATCACTTATCTAGATGTGCTATATACTCACTCCAAGAATTAGTTCTAAGCATGAATCAAATCAATGGCACACTCCCTGATCTCTCAATATTCTCATTTTTGGAAATATTTGATATTTCTGAAAACAAACTAAATGGGAAGATATTTGAAGATATTCGATTTCCAACTACACTAAGGACACTGAGCATGCATTCAAACTCTTTAAGTGGTGTGATCTCTGACTTCCATTTATCTGGTATGTCAATGTTAAGATATTTATATTTGTTTGACAACCCACTAGCATTGAGATTTACCGAAAACTGGGTCCCGCCTTTTCAACTGCACGATATAGGATTGCGATCATGCAAACTTGGTCTTAGATTTCCTAAATGGATTCAGACACAAAAATACCTACAGGATCTTGATATTTCGAATGCTGGAATTTCAGATAATGTTCCAGAGGGGTTTTGGTCTATACTCTCATCACAAGTGTGCTCGAGAATCAACATTTCAAACAATAATCTCAAAGGATTAATTCCAAATCTTCAAGTCAAAAATCATTGTTCTTTTTTATTTCTTTCATCAAATGAATTTGAAGGGCCCATTCCACCATTTCTACAAGGTTCTACAATTATTGATTTGTCCAAAAACAAATTCTCTGATTCTCTTCCATTCCTATGTGCAAATGGTAAAGATGCAATGTTAATTGAGTTTGACCTTTCGAATAATCAATTATCTGGACGAATTCCAAACTGTTGGAGCAATTTCAAGGCATTACATTATCTAGATTTGAGCCGCAACAATTTTTCAGGGAAGATTCCTACTTCAATGGGATCACTTGTAGAACTGGAAGCATTACTATTGAGGAATAATAGCTTAACAGGGGAGATCCCTTTCTCCTTAATGTATTGCACAAACTTAGTAATGCTAGATTTGAGAGAAAATAGATTGGAAGGACTCATCCCTTATTGGATTGGAAGCGAATTAAAAGAGCTGCAAGTTATAAGCTTACAAAGGAATCATTTCTTTGGAAGTTTACCATTTGAACTCTGCTATCTACAAAACATTAAACTCTTTGATCTCTCATTGAACAATCTCTCTGGACGGATTCCTGAATGCATTAAAAATTTCACTTCAATGACTCAAAAAGCATCACCACTTGGTGTTACCTTTCGTTATTTTATTATCAGCCAAGGAATTATACATGATTTCATACCCTATCAATTGAATGCATTATTGACATGGAAAGGTGTAGAACAACTGTTCAACAACAATGAATTGTTTCTTCTAAAAAGCATAGATCTCTCAAGCAATCACTTTTCAGGAGTGATTCCACATGAAATGGTAAATTTGATTCAATTGGTCTCATTGAATTTATCAAGAAACAACTTCACAGGAAAAATTCCATCAAATATTGGAAATCTAACATCACTTGACTTTCTTGATTTGTCACGAAATAAGTTGCATGGTTTAATTCCTTCTAGTCTTTCCCAAATAGATCGGATTGGTGTGTTAGATTTGTCACATAATCAATTATCTGGGGAGATTCCAACGAGTACACAACTACAAAGTTTCAATCCCTCAAGTTACGAAGATAATCTTGATCTTTGTGGACCACCACTTGTGAAGTTGTGTGTTGATGGGAAACCAGCACATGAACCAAAAGCAGAAGTTCATGACGATGAAGATTTGCTTCTCAATCGTGGATTTTACATGAGTCTGACATTCGGATTTATTATAGGCTTCTGGGGAGTATTTGGCTCAATCCTAATCAAACGTTCTTGGAGGCATGCTTATTTCATGTTCATGAACAATTTAGCAGACAATATTTACGTTATATGCAGATGGGGGCTAAATGGTTAACTGGTAATAGTACTTTAACTTTAGACCTCTCATATATACTTGCATTTAACATCAAATAGTCATCATAATATATCATTATAGTATCTAAAAATTATTTTTTACAAATAGTTTTTATTGAAAACTTTCAATTTTAGTCTCTACAGGTTATTAAATAATGTGTTCTTAGTAATTTTGAAGAGTTTAAAGGAATGTTTTTTTATTTACTTCCATTAAAATAAGCATATGTTTGTGTACAGTACTTCTATCTATCTTTCTTTCATGATAGTACTTATATGTTCAAAACTTGTTTTTGAAGAAGTTATATGTTCAAAAGTTATTTTTCATGATATTGTGTTTCAAATTTCAATTTTTCTACCTCTCAGAAAACAAATATTTCAAGTTTTCTAAAAATTTATATTTTAGACTTTATTTATAAAGTGGTTAACACTTAAACTATTATACAGGGTGGCAGAAGATTGTGCATCTTCACCAAAGGGTGCTCTATAGTGTGTTGGTGATGGATCAGATTAAGGTGTGCAGGCTTGAAAAGGATTATAGGCACTGTCAAAGTTCTACTCGAGGAAAGTGAATGGATTATTTGCATTGTAATTCTAGGAAGATGATTTCTCCTCACCCCAACATGTCTCAAAACACTTGATTCGTCTTTAATTATACAATCCAAACGTGCAAAAGACACCCTGCTTTGCACATACGGATCGTGCAAAAGACAAACTAAGTGTTTTGAGAAATGTTGAGGGCCGAGAAGAAACTATCCTCTAGGAAATAGATTGGTGGGGTGTCTCTTTGTAATTTATGGTTATATCATTTTTCTCTTATGTATTAGTCTCATGTTGAACTGAGTTGCAACTTGCAATACCTTATGTATTCTCTGTAATGTATTTTTGCAATAAACATTGGTGAAGTATTGTACAAGTAAAAATTACAAGTATTTGCTTAGACTTACCTCAGGAATGGAGTCAAACTTTCAGGTAAGGACTAGCCTTTGTGTCTCCTATATGTCATTGAAAAAAAGTACTTACAATTTTTCATGAAACAAATTAAAATCCATTTACCATTTCAAGTTTCATATCTTAATTATTGGAATGTCAATTTGAATAGTCACCAAAAACTTTTCAAGATTTCTAGTGGCCTTAAAAAATAAAAATCCATAATGATACAAAATTATAACAAGAACATTAATTCATATCATTTTGCACAATCCTAAAAGAGAGGTACATCATCAAAATTAAGTCAAAATATTTGAAAAATGTTGCGAAATACTCATAACAGATTTCATCTTCAGTATGTAATAAATTTTTCTTCTTCCGCGATGTATTTTGTTTATTTTTCATTTACAAGCCTTATCAGAATGTAAGTACCCAACCAACCATTCAAACCCTAAAAGCAAATTCAAACCGACCAAAGTTCACAGTCATCTACAACAGAAACGTTAGGGTACAACAATTGCAATTCAAAAAATCAACTTTAGGTTTGCACAAAAAGAACATGATGTATAGTTCATATTCCAAAGAGAATCTTGACACTGCTACAAATACATCAGATCTAAATTGTCTCAAACATGAAGACCGGAAAATAAAGATCTGCATCAAACCGATAAACTATCCATATTTGAAAAAGGGAAACAAGTGTTTTGTGCTTGAATAGAATAGAAATAAGGGAAGAAAATAATTATTAAGAGTTATTATGATACAATGGACAATTAAGGTTCTAGTCAGCATAAGATATTTAATTTAATAGAAACAAGCTGTCTATATAGAGTTGCTAAAAAAAAAAAAAGTTGTCTATATAGAGGAGATTTGTTGATTAACTACTCCAGACTCAAATATAAGCAAATGTTAATCAAATCAAATCAAATTTCATACATTTGAAACGGAAGGAGTACAGAAGAAATAATACATTTGTACATCAAAGAATAAAAAAATTAAAAAATTAAAAAAAACTCTTGGGTCCTTCCTCCCCTAAATAACAGAAACAACGATATGTCTTCCGATGCAAATTCCAACAAAAAACATGCTCAAAAAATGAAGAAAAAAAATTATGAAAAGAATATCTGGCATGCATAGGATGTCTGTGGATTTCCCGTGGATTGGTGGATCGGATGTCCTCCATGTTGATTCCTTGTTTGAATACACTGACTCCTATTTTGTCAATAAAAAGTTTGTTTTGGAGACCAGATAGTGTACACGGCACATGATTTCATTTGTTTACGAAAATAACATCCGTTTAGTTGGATGCATTATGTTTTAAGAAAAATAACATTGAAATTTAGCTCAAATACATCTGTTTTTCTTTTTCCCCAGCAATGTACATTCCCCAGCAATGAACTGATGAGGTTTTGGCATCACAAAAGTACTTCTCGGTAACTGAAAACTCTACAGCCAATCAGCACCACTTTTTCAAGCCGGGTGAGATTGTGATTTGTAAATGGAAGTTCTTTTATAGGAGTGTGCCACAAATCAAGCATTGTTATATTTTCTATCGTTCCTAATATTTTTGGAAACTCTTCAGTCAGTAACAGGATGAAAGCTTGAGTTTTTCAAGAGAGCACAACTTTAAAGGTGGCCAGCTACGGCCATTAATGTTCAACATTTTAAGCAAGTCGAGTGACATTAAGCAACTTTGTCGTAACTCCAATGTCACAAGTCTCTTTGGATGAAAGTTGGGAGGTAAAGATGGTGATGGATATCTCCACCATTCTAATACTCTTAAACTATTTGGAAGATGCTCAGGACCTTTGTCACAAGTCGAGCTTTGAGGTTTTTCATCTCCATGAATGGCATTCCATCCCATTCTACCACTTCTTCAAACTCGGGGAAATCCAGAATTAAGATTTGAATACAATATATGTATATATTTGTATATATTTTTGGAAATCGAGGTTCACATGTAGTCCCTTACATTATCGAGCAACTGTGGTTTTACCAATTCCACCAATACTGTGGATTCCTACAATCTGGACTCCGTCCGATCCAACATTTAAAAGAGATGTGACAAAGTTCCACCAAAATCGTGGATTCCTACAATCAGGACTCCCTTTAATGATCTCTCTATAAACTCATATTCATTCTCATTCCTTCATCACACACAAAAACTTCGACATCAGATATAATCAATCGTTTTTGTGTCATCTTGGTTTCGGACACGCTTTCCATTTACACCTCAATTACTTAATTTAATCCTATAACATTTCAATCACACCTCACCCATTCCAAACATAGCATTGCTGTTAAATAAATTTTTTACCAAAACCTTGACTTCCTATGTGATTACATCACCTAGGTGTCAGCCATAAAATCTTCAAACATACATGTTCAATAATATTTGGTCAAAAGTTTCCCTGACGTGTGTATATGTTTCTATCTTTTGACTTGCTTTGTCTGCCTCATTTCTTTGGGCTTTGTAATGTTTGAATTCTGCTCTTTGCCCAAACGTTTTTGCTCATTCCCAAGTGAAATGACCAAATGCCCCTATGTGAGTTAACTCACGCCAATGTATTTTTTACGTGAGTTAAAACACGCTACGTGAGTTAACTCACGCTAGTGTTAATTTACAAATACTGCAGCGTGAGTTAACTCACGTTTCAAAATATGCAATATTTTTTTCGAATATATTTAAATGGTAACATAAATAATTATTTAAATGGTAATACAAATAATATAAATGCTAGTAATATAAATGCTAATAATATAAATGGCAATACAAAACGTCATTTTATTAATTTTTTGATACAATTACATAATACATAATTTGACACATTTTATTGGAATAAAATAAATATGCTTCTTTGAGGTAAAAATAGACCAACTTAGGGGTAACAGAGGATCAAGGTCGGTGGTAAAAAAGACCAATCATCTTGGGGAAAAAAGTGTAACAGCCCGATTTTCACTAGATTTAATTTTAATTGTTTTTATTTGTGTTTAATTATGCTCGTATGTGATTAATTACCTATGTGTGTATTTTAATGAGTTTTCTTGTTAGAAGGGTATTTCGGTCTTTTGCGAGCAAGGTTAAATTAGTAATTTCATGGTGAGAGTTATTTTTAGTATTGCAAGTGAGAACCATTATTTTTACTAAGTTACTATTCGGTGGTGATAATTAGTTTTGGACCAGTAATTATTTGATAACTTTTAACCGTGAGTGAATAGAAATTTTGGGAGTTAGTTTATAAGGGCTTTGAGCCCATTAGACCTTAAGGGTTAAGCCCAATAGTGTAGACACTATTTAAGCCTTAGTCTTTAAGAGAATTGGGGTTCACAATCATTTTATAAAATTTTGAGAAGAGGTAGAGAGAAAAAGGGGCAAGAGGAAGAGAAGAGGGTTGTAGAGAAAAGCTTGAAGAACCAAGAGGAGCTAGGGATTCTAGGACCTTAATTGAAGCTTTTGCTAGTATTATTGCTTATTGAGGTAAGGGGGTTAGATTTCATTCATAATCTCTTAGTTGTAATCTCTTCTCTAATTCTTTGCATAAGTGCTTATTTGAGATAAGTGATTATTGTGAGTTTAATTGGTGAAATTCGTGCTTAAGTTGTTGATGATGAAATTACATGCTCAAGTTATATATATATGTATACTTTGTGTTTTGCTCAAAATTGGTGAAGTATGATGTTCTTGTTGATGGATTGTTGATGAATTCATTTCTAATTGATGTTGTTTTTGTTATGAGATGTTGTTGATGATTGGAACCATGAGCAATCATAATCATAGAGTTGTGGTGAGATTTTGTGTGGTTTTTGAAAGTTTTACAAAAAAGGGTCAAATGGTGATTTGTGATAGAATGATGTTTTGATTCATGTTTTATATGGATTTGAGTGCTTTTTTATGTACATAAACGTATAAATAATCTTTGGGGACGAATTTTAGGTTAAGGGGATCAAAATTGGGGTTTTGGGGTGAAAAATATTCGATTCCCGAGAGGAAAACACAAGAATAGGGTTTCTGTTCTGACACATCCCGCCATGGCGACAAATGCCGTGCCAGGCGCGATGTCCAGAAACAGCAAACCCCTTTTTTATTGTTTCGGGCGTTTAGGGGCCGATCTGAGTTTTCTAAAAGGCTTCTTTCAACATGTTTAACTATTGTTTTCACTCTTTAATCTACTGGAACGTCTTATGGATTGGATTGAGCTTGATTTTATGAGATTGAACTAAACTTTTGAAAAATGTCCAAGAACGTCGATTTTTCCGAAACTTGTTTTTCTTAAGAAAAAGGGGTGGGGTTAAGGTTGTATACTGATTATATGATTTCTAAAAATGGTTGGATTGGTTTCATTGAGTTTTAACTTACTTTTCTTTGAAAATGGAATTCTTTTGGAAAAAAATGATAAAGAGAGACGAACTTTGTGATTCTCATGTTTTTGTCGTATTTAGCCGGTGAAACGTACATGCATATTCAACTGCACTTATATGTGATCTAAGTGTATGCTTAGTTGAGGCATTAGAATTTGTTTACTTGGTCTTAGTTAATTGCCTCGATTGTTTTAAAAGTTGTAAAATGATACACGAACTTGTCGAAAATGATCTTTAAGGCCATTTGCCTTGCAAATCTTTTATGAATAGCTTTAGATGATTACATAAAGATGTTTGAATGATTGCTAGGTGTTGAAAATGATATTTATCATAAAATGTTGTATTTTCTCCTTTACTTGAATTATGAGAAATTATATGGAGTTGTTGAACTATATGATATAGTTGATATTGATTAATGTATATATGACAATTGATGTTGATGTTTGTTGATAATGTGGTGAGGACTCTTATTTGAATTATGAATTGTTGATTGTGTGGACGTAAATACTTGATAATGCAATTGTTGATGAACTAGTCAATGTAAATGGAGGTGTACCTTTACATTGTTGTTGGTGGATGTATATGTTGAAGGTTTTGCATTATTGGGTCTTTGCTTGTATGTCCATGCATCATAAATCATATTGGGTCATATGAGAAATGTAAAAGGAGGTGTACTTTTACATAGTTCAATCGTAAGAGGAGGTGTACTCTTACATAAGATGTTCGGTTGGCTTCTAGTTGTCGGTGATATGGTACCACATGCATATATGTGTCGTATATAGGCGCATATCATATTGGCATGAGTCTTAAGTGATGTATGTGAATGATGGTTGTTGCTGGTAAGTGTGTTTGATGAATATATACTCGTGACATTGTAATTGTTGTGTGTATATGCATATGAAAGTTAATTGCTCTTGATGATTAATTGAGACTTAATTTAATTCATTTATGTCCAACTGTTTATGTTGATTATGATTGATGTGAAGCTAACCCCTAGTGGTTTTGACCGCCTACCTGTTTGTATGAATGGGTAGACGGAGTGCAGAAGTAGTTTGCTTTTGGTGAGTGCTTGGATAGCGGGAGGTAATCTCCGTTATCATTTTCTTGGAGTCTTAGATTAGGCTCTGATTATGACGTCGGTCTTTATGTTTTTGTTGGATTTATTTGTTATTGAGATTTGACCCATATGTCGGGATTTGGAGATTTTATATGATGATGTATATTGATCTCATGGCATGTATACTTTGGAGATGTATGATTTATATCCGCTGCGACTGTTGAGAAATTTTATATATGCATGTTAAACTTTGTTTTTGTTGAAGACGTAACGTCTATTTCTTGAATATATGCTTTATTCGCATGTTTTATCGCTTTAATAGAAATAGGGCGTTATAAAAAGACATCATCCCTTCAGGGTAAATCTAAATCTGGTTGTTTTTATACCCCAAGAAAGAGTGTTTTTACCCACGGTAAAAAGTTTTTGGGGTATAAAGAAGGAGATTTACTTTTACACCAAGGGTTGACCTCTTTCTGCCCAAGTCAGTTGGCCTATTTTACCCCCTTCCTTGACCCTTTTTTACCCCTAAATTGGCCCCCCAAAAAAGCTAAAAACAAAAACTACAAAGGTGAAAGAGTGAGAAGAAGAAGGAGAGAATGTGAGGAAATGGTGAAGGTTTAAGAGGGTATTTATAGGGGGAATGGTTGCATAGGTTTTATATGCACTAAATGCAGTCAAAAAACTGTAAAAAGAACATGTAAAAAATATTAAAATGAAGGTTGAACAATTGACCAAAGTCCAAAAAACGTGTTCTTGAGTTTTGAACACCGGCCAAACTGGCGTGAGTTAACTCACATTGGGTTTAATACTAGCGTGAGTTAACTCACGTGGCAAGCATGGGCCAGCGTGGGTTAATTCACTCTAAGATGGTGGGAAGCATGACCCTTTTTTTTTTGCATGCACTGATGGTACCATAGGTAGGTTTTGAATAAATAAATTCGAATAAAAACTAATTAAACTCGGCGTGAATTCGAATAAAGAACTGTATTAAAAAATTCAAATAAAGTCGTGTATTAAATAAATTCGAATAAAAGTTACATTAAATTACATAAAGTTCCTAAATATGTCCTATAATTACATTACATTACGTTCAGAAATGCACCTTCCAACTATAACAATTATTTTACTTCTGAATGGGGTAAAGTTTTATTGTTTCATTCAAAAGCGTTTGGCCATTAACATCACGTAGCATGAGTTAACTCACGCAGCGCAAGTTAACTCACGCAAGGGCAATATGAACATTTCACTTGGGAATGAGAAAAACGTTTGGGTAAAGAGCAGCTGTCGTAATGTTTTCTCTTCGGGCCTTGTTTGCTTATTAGGGGTCTTTCGTTTTCTACACCCTCTTTTAGCTATTACACCTTGGCAACTATGTTTTTCCTCCTTATTTAGCCCTTTCTTGATATAATTAATACATACATGCATACATGCTGCCAAAAGGTGTTGGGATAGATACATCGGAATGGTTTGGATGTATATATACTTAATGCGATCGAGATGACCATTTAGAGGGTCTGAGTAGGGCATTGTATTACACGTTCCTATACTCTGCAAAATTACCCGTACCGTAGTAACTTCAATATCCTTAGTTGTACTCTCTAGTTCTCGTAATTGTACTCGTTACCTGCATTTTAACTATTTTAAATGAATAAATAACAAAGTATTAATGTAATTGTAACTGAATTTAAAAACCACTTAGAGATCTTTGAAAATGAATAATAAAACCTTACAAACTAAGTTTTTTAACTAATCCACAATTCAAAAATACCAAATGAAAAAAAAAATCAAAATAGTAGATTCATACATTTTCTGACAAAAATAAAGTCAGTAATTTGTTATTATCTATACTTTATACTGTATATGAACTAAACTAGCCGAACATGTCTATTTAGTGAAAAACTTTAAAACGTCTAAGGTAAATCTTATTTTTATTTTTTTTACAAGAGAGGGTCAAAGGCCAAATAAAAAAAACTAAAAAACTAGCCGAACATTCATATGCATGGAAACTTTGGAGGTGTCATGAAAAAGAAGTCTATGAAGCTCACTAGAAGGATTCTCTATTCTAATACAATTTAAAATGTTTGGAGAAAGGCTAAAGTTAGTCAACTAATTAACATATCTATTACACTCCCCTCATGTATGATGAAATTGACCTCGCCAATCCAAAGCCAAGAGTTTGTAAATGCGTTGCTCCAACGTGGAAACTGATCCAATAAACTTGTAGTTATATGTAACCTTGTTAATCAAGATTTTTGAGTTACTTTGTAAAATGAGTTTCTTGCCAAGCTATATCTAAATTAAGATATACGCCCTACATTTCAGCATAAAGTGTATCACACATTTTAATCTTTTGAGTGTAGTCTTTTAACCATCTTCCTTCAGAGGCGCGGAAGAATCCACCGTTTCTTGAATATTCACCACTTCCTTTGTAAACACCGTCGTTGTTGAGTTTTATCCAACCTAAGGGTTTTATCTTTTCAACTTATGTAGATTGTTTCCTTCACTGTTTGTGTTAAATCTATAACATAAAACTAAATTATTTTCTTAATAGTGATTTATGTACTTGTGCTTGGCTCGGGCTCTATATAATTTAAAACAAATTGTTGCGTCAAAAAGAGTTAAGGTCGAGTTAAATACTATTTATTTGAATACTGCACCATAGTAGTTGAACCATGTATTTGTTTTCTCTCCATATATTTGTTTTCACTCTTCGGATATGGTAAAAATTATTCGGTTTTTGAAATCCGAACGGGAGTAAAATGGAAAATTCAGAGGTGGTGCGAAACCAATTCATTGCGTAAAGTCTTATTAGTCTAGGACATGTTCCGTATTGTTCTGAAGCATTACATCTATGATGTTTACCCATGAAAAATTCTTTTATTCTTTCATTTTAACTTTTGAAATATGTGGGGGATGGTTGTAATTTTTGACCATGTGAAACTATTAAACTCAAGGATTACCTTGCTTATTTGGTCAAAGAGTTATGTGGCTTTTATAAACGTCTATAATATATTATGCACATGCCTTTTATGCTTAAAAGTAGAAAATGGCATTGACTCATCAAGTAACGTGTCATCCTTAATTTTCTCTGCAGAAAAAATGGGCTATATATTTTTGCTTTCAGTAACACAAGATACATACAAAGAAAATACATGTATACCTAAAAAAGAAAAAATAAAATTTGTTTTCATCTCCTCCATTTTACTTCCTGAGATAAACATCTGCCTGGTAAATTTGTGATTCTTGCTGCTCTGTTACCTCCATAACTAGGAGAAGGACATGTTGAATCTTGGGGAGTTTGTGCACATTGAGGCGGATAAATTTCAAGGACCGTCCTCGTGATGCCTCAAGTTAATACTAACGTGTTCAACTTTGCAGGTTTACTTTCTAGTTTGTCTTGCAGAATCTAGTTCGTTGTTATTTGAAGTTGCGTTGTTTGTTGTTTGCGTTCAAATCAATATTACTGACGCATCAAGTAGTTGTTATTTAAAGTTGCGGTTGTTGTTTGCGTTCAAATCAATATTACCGACGCGTCAGGTACAGCATGCAACAATTATTGATTTCAAGATATTTATGCAAAGTAGTTAGTGGAAACTCATTCATCAATGAAAACATGGTTTACCTAAATTTTTACTGAATTTTTACTCTAATTTTCCTCCACACTTTTGAATTTTAAATTATGAATATAGTGGAAGAGTGTGTTCGAAATATTAATTCAAAGTAGTTTTTGATGTTTTACGAGCATTCCTAATCTTGTAAGGAACATACCGAAGTTCCCTTATAGACACGAAATTTTTTACAAGCATTATGATTAGTTTATGGAGCTTACTAGGAGGATTCTCCATATGCAATAAATAAAGTTTACACAAAGGCTAAAGTTAGTCAACTAATTAGTACATCGACTACACTCCCTACATATGTGTGAAGAAAGTGATGCTCGCCTATCCAAAGCCAAGAGTTTGTGAATGTGTTACACCAACGTGGAAATTGAGTCAATCCAAGTTCAATTTTTCCATTTCTCTTTCTATCCTTGATCTCTCTCAGAAAAATTTTATGTCATCCTTGATATTCCAGTGGGTGTCAAACATAAGTTTCAATCTTTTTGAGCTTGACCTTAGTGGTAATCGAATGGTGGATTCACCTTCAAATTGCTATGGCATAGTGATGAAGTCTCTTGAGGTACTTGACCTGTCAGATAATAGATTGAAGGGTGGGGTGTTTAAATCCTTCATGAATGTATGCACCTTACGTTCTTTAGATCTGAGTGAAAACAATTTCGCAGAAGACCTTCAAACAATTCTACAAAATATTTCTAGTGGTTGTGTAAGAAACTCGCTTCAAGTGTTATACCTCAGTTAGAATGGAATCACTGGAACACTACCCGAACTTTCTGCATTCACATCATTGAAAATATTGGATCTTTCTGATAATAAGCTAAGTGGAAAGATTCCTGAAGGTAATAGCATACCGTTTCAGTTGGAATATTATTCCATTGCATCAAACTCTTTAGAAGGGAGAATTCCAAAATCATTTTGGATGAATGCAAGTAAGTTGAAATCATTGGACCTGTCCAATAACAGTTTCAGTGGTGAGCTTCAAGTATTAATTCATCACTTATCAAGATGTGCTAGATACCCACTTCAACAATTAGATCTAAGCACCAATCAAATCAATGGCACACTAGCTGATCTCTCAATATTCTCATTTTTGGAAATATTTGATATTTCTGAAAACAGTCTAAACAGGAAGATATTTGAAGATATTCGATTTCCAATTAAACTAAGGATACTGAGGATGGATTCGAACTCTATAAGTGGTATGATCTCCGACTTCCATTTTTCAGAAATGTCAATGTTATAGAAATTAGATTTGTCTGGCAATTCACTAGAACTGAGATTTACCCAAAATTGGGTCCCGCCTTTTCAACTGGACACTATGAGATGGAGATCCTGCATACTTGGTCTTACATTTCCTAAATGGATTCAGACACAAAAATACCTTCAGGATCTTGATATTTCTAATGCTGGAATTTCAGATAATGTTCCAGAGTGGTTTTGGGCTAAACTATCATCACCAGAGTGCAGCCGCATCAACATTTCAAACAATAATCTCAAAGGATTAATTCCAAATCTTCAAGTCAAAAATCATTGTTCTTCTTTATCTCTTTCATCAAATGAATTTGAAGGGTCCATTCCACCTTTTCTATTAGGTTCTGCATTAATTGATCTGTCCAAAAATAAATTCTCTAATTCTATTCCATTCTTATGTGACAATGGTATAGATGCAACGTTAGGCCAGTTAGACCTTTCGAATAATCAATTATCTGGACAAATTCCAGACTGTTGGAGCAATTTCAAGGCATTAGCTTATCTTGATTTGAGCCACAACAATTTTTCAGGGAAGATTCCTACTTCAACCGGATCACTTGTAGAACTGCAAGCATTACTTTTGAGGAACAACAGCTTAACAGAGGAGATTCCTTCCTCCTTAATGAAGTGCACAAAGGTAGTAATGCTAGATTTGAGAGAAAATAGATTAGAAGGACTCATCCCTTATTGGATTGGAAGTGAATTAAAAGAGTTGCAAGTTTTAAGTTTACAAAGGAATCACTTTTTTGGAAGTTTACCATTGGAAATATGCCATCTACCAAACATTCAACTGTTTGATCTCTCATTGAACAATCTATCTGGAAATAGTCCCTAATGCATACAAAATTTAACTTTAATGAAACAAAAAGCTTCATTAGATGGTTTTACCAATCATGTGTATATTATCAAGGATGAAGGTATTCGATATGAATTGGATGCATTATTAACATGGAAAGGTGTAGAACAAGTGTTCAGTAACAATGGATTGGTTCTTCTAAAAAACAAAGATCTCTCAAGCAATCACTTTTCAGGAGAGGTTCCACCTGAAATAGCAGATTTGATTCAATTGGTTTCATTTAGTTTATCAAGAAACAACTTCACAGGAAAAATTCCATCAAATATTGGAAAGCTAGCCTCACTTGACTCCCTTGATTTGTCACGAAATATGTTACTTGGTTCAATTCCTTCTAGTCTTTCCCAAATAGATCAGATTGGTGTGTTAGATTTGTCACATAATCAATTATCTGGAGAAATTCCAAAGAGTACACAATTACAAAGTTTCAGTCCCTCAAGTTACGAAGATAATCTTGATCTTTGTGGACCACCACTTGTAAAATATTGTGTTGAAGGGAAACCACCACATGATCCAAAAGTAGAAGTTCAAGACGATGAAGATTTGCTTCTCAATCGTGGATTTTACATCAGTCTAACATTCGGATTTATTATAGGCTTCTGGGGAGTATTTGGCTCAATCATAATCAGGCGTTTTTGGAGACATGCTTATTTCAAGTTCATGAACAATTTAGTGGATAATATTTACGTGAAATTCAGTTGGTGGCTCAATGATTAACTGGTAATAATACTTTAACTGTTAACCTCTCATATATACTTACATTTAACATCAAATTGTCGTCATAATATATCATTGTAGTATCAAATGTGTTCTTAGTAATTTCGAAGAGTTAAAAGGAATTTTTTCCTTCTTGTTTTCATTGCAGTAAGAATTTGTTTCTATACAGTACTTGTATCGATCTATCTTTGATGATAGTGTAAGTCATATATGTTCAAATGTTATCCTTTGTGATATTGTGTTAACATTTAAACTATTATATAGGGTGGCAGAATACTGTGCATCTTCACTGAAGGGTATTCGATAGTTCGTTGGTGGTGGATCAGATTAAGGTCTGTGCAGCAAAAGTCCTACTCTAGGAAGATGAATTGTTTATGAATTATTTGCATTGTAACTCTTGGAACATGATTTCTCCCCGCTCCCAACATATCTCAAAACACTATTTTTCGTGAATATACAATCAGAACGTGCAAAAGACACCCTATTTTACACATCTGGATTGTGTAATCCGGACAAATTTAGTGTTTTGAGAGATGTTGAGGGGAGAGGAGAATCTATTTTTCTTATAGGAAATAGATTGTTGAGGTGTCTCTTTGTAATATGTGGTTATGTCATTTTTCTTTTATGTATAGTAGTCAAATAGATTTATAGTTTCGTATGTCATTGACAGAAAGTACTTATAATTAAAATCATAGATCAATTTAGAATTTCAAGTTTCATATCTTAATTATAAGAATGTTGACTTTAATCTTAGGAATGTTAAAATGAATGATTTTTTAAACAGAAAGTACCTTTTCTGTAGTCTTACAAAGGATTTCCTTTACGTGACTGTTATGAAACGAAACCTTATTAGACTTACATAACTTTCCACACATCAGAAAAAATGAAGAATATCAAATTTTGAAATTGTTTACGAAACCAAACCTTATTAGACTTACCTTATTGTCAAACTGATTCTAGTCAGGACTCAGGACTAGCCTTTGTGTCTCCCTATATGACATTGACATAAAGTACTTATAATTTGTCATAAATCCATTTACCCTTTGTCATACCCCAATTTTTGACCCAAGTTGTCACCGACACATGTCGTTTGGGCCCTACGTTCATACGCAGTTTAACCTGATCGATCTCTGACGTTTTCGACGGAAAATTCGGCAGAGAGGTATTTTAAAATACCTCATATTGGATTCCGAGTCGGGCCCTCTTCTCTCCTTATGTTTTGATTTTTATTTTAAGGCCGTCTTTTAATCAAGTTCAATTTTATTTTGATCTTATCCTTTTTCATTTAATTAGCCTTTATCTTTTCCCTTTTTACTATTATTATTTGTATTTTTTTTACTTTTTCATTTTGTGTCGTCCGTATCCGAACCTGTCCCGATCCAAAAATGAAAGCCGTGAATAGTCACGCGCCTCTGCATCACAAATTCAGGAACAAGTTACTCAAAATTCAGTTTCTCCCTCCCCAATTCAAGCAACGTTCTATTCACATTTGTTCACATTTCCAGCACAACCCAGGGACTATAAAAGGAACCTGCAAGCACACATGTTAAGGGACCGAAAAGAAGAACAAAACCTGCAAAAAAACACAACAACATCGAAAACAAAACCAGTAACACATCTTGGCACTAATTCAAGAACATCACAACATCAACCCATTTCTTTCCATCAAAACAACCATCGGTCATCACAGAACCAACACCACGTTCAAACAACACATAGCCGATCCAAAACCCTCCATCGACCTGCACAAACTCAATCGCAAACCAGTCACCCAAAACACAGTCGCGCACACAATAACAAAAGCTACGACGGAACCGCAGCAGTCCAAGTCGCGATTTCCAGAGAAAGGGAAGGTAAAACTTTTCCTTTGATTGTTTTTTATTATCAGATCTAGTGGCCTAGGGTTAATATTTGGGGATTTTGAGTGTGAAAACGGTTTTAGGAAGGAGGGTAGAAGAGAAACCAAAAAAAAAAATTTAAAAAAAGGAGTTGTTTTCACAACTCCAGCGGCGGCACCGCCGTCTAGGACGGCCGGCCACCGCGCTCGGCCACCACCGGCCGCCACCACTTCTCCATCGGAGAAGAAGAAGAAACAGGAGAGAGAAGAGAGCATAGGGAACAGGAGAGAGAAAACATAAGGGAAATGGGAGAAAATTAGGTCACAACCCATATATACTTCCCGAACCGGTTCGGTTCTCCAGGACCCGACCCGGGGTCTGAACTGAACCGGCCCCCAGCCTGTCCTTTAAGCCCGATTCTGAAATTGCTCTTTGGCCCAACTCTTTACTGCTTTACTTTCTGCTTGCTATCTGCGTCTACCTGAATACTGCTGCACCCCACCTACATGCATTTTATGTTATTTCTAGTTTACTCATTTCCTATGCATTTTATTTCCATAGTATATTATTTCGCAGCATCTCATATTATTTATTTTTTTTATCTTTGTTTCATGCATTTTAAATCACCCTTTGCATTTTATTTTTCCTTATCATTTTATTTACTTCGTTACTTGCTATCATTCACGTATCTATTTTTATGTCATTTAATTTTTACATGCGCAAATTTTAGAATGTAAATAGGCTTAATGTAAATAATTTATTTTTCTTATCATTTATTTTCCGTAGATTTTAGAATGTAAATAGGTTTGATGTAAATAATTTATCATTTATCGCAGACCGTAGAATGTATAATTGGTTTTATGTAATAGATTTAGGTACATGGGTGTGTGCGTGTGTGTATGCCCTTTTATTTTGTTGCTAGCTTAGGTTAAAGGCCCTCGTGGTGGTCCAACACCACCATGAGGTACCTACGCTTTATTTTCTTGCTCCGTTAGTTTCAATTTTAGTGTAGTTATATTTCAACGGAAAAAACAACAAAAAACATGCAAATAACAAAATCACAAAAACATTTTTTACAATAAACCTTGATCTCAAATCAAGTGACCTTTTTATTGTTTATTTCTTTCGTAAATCAAAATTGCAATCAATCTTAATCATATTTCAAGTCATTTTCCCTTAATATAAAAAGCACAAACAAATTTATTTTGCCACTTGGCTTTTCATTTTAAAACCTTTTTTAAAACTAATAAAAAACACGAAAACAAACCAAACGTCAATTTTTACCCCGAACTACGAGGTTTTGATCCCTCATGGGTACGTAGGCAAAGGACACTCGTCCTTCCAAATCAATAAAAAATGTAGATAAATAGGTCTCTCTTTCCTTTACCACTTTAATGCCTCTTTTCAAAACAAGCAAGTTATAGCACATTAATTAAATAAAATCAAGAGGTTCACGTAGGATACTACGGACATAAAAGGTGCTAACACCTTCCCTTTGTGTAACTAACCCCCGAACCCTAAATCTTTTCAAAGGGGTGTTTCGAACTTTTTTTCCCCTTTTCTCTTAAAATTAAATGTTCAGTCGTGAAATGAAATAGTGAGTCAAACGCTAATCAAATAGCCTTGATCTCCGAAAAATGGCGCGACACCCTTTACCATTTCAACTTTCATATCTTTTGAGTGCATGTTTCCTTTTCACAACCTTCTCAGGTAATTTTATAACTTTTTGTTTTTATATATAAGCACTGCTATGCAACGCTTCTACAGAGGCAGCTTTTGACTGTAGCGGCGGCCACTATTTAGCCGCTGCACAAAAACCCAATGCAATGACATTCAGATATTTCTACGCCATGCTTCTATAACGTTAGCAATTGAATTCCAGATATTTCTACGGCATGACTTCACTGAATTTTTTACTGTCATTTTCCCAGAAGTTTTAGTAGTCTATATTATGATTATAGTGCGAGTGTTTCAAAATTTTAATTTGAAGCAGTTTTTGGTTTTTAGCTTCCGTATAATATAAAAAGCTTAGTGGTTTTCCATACAGAAGTTCCAGTTTCATAGGTTAACCATCAAGTCAAGAAAATTCCATAATGATAGAGAATTATAAGAATGCATAGATATAGTTTGTTCTTTGTGTGTAAACTACAAATATGTGCTTCCTACATAAAAACCAAAGAGAATTGCTCTACCGTCCATCAGTTTTGCTCAAAAGTTTATCAATTTATCATAGTGTAACTTCCAATTGCACAAAATCTGCTTTTCTTCCATTTTATCGTATCTTTCAATTGACTTATTTCAAAATCTGCTTAATATAGTTTGTGACAGACTGTCATGTAATCCACCGGTATGTGAGGGACTGTTAGCGGTGGCACCGCCGCCTCCGTCTGTTTCGTATCCGTCGACCGGAAGATGTAATTATGAATATAATCTTTATCCATCGCCACAACCCCATTCGTATCCTCCTCTGCCTCCTCCGATGTAGCGGCCTTATCCGCCTGTTGAGCCGGAGGCCCATCATTGGCAGTCAGGCCCATATTTTGAACAGTATAGTGAGAAAGCTCTTACTCTCATTTCTGTGCTAAGCATAAACTAGCTGACATTCTCTGCCACCGTAAATTTTGAGGATATTCCAGACAAGATTAAAGTTACCAACAGTCCCTATAAAGTTACTCGATCAGAAACTGATTCAAATTCAATTTGTGAATAATTGTCTCGATCAGAATGTCCTTACACAGTTTCTTCCTCTGTATCCACCTCTTCTGAATCACTCTCATTATAGCAAAAGTCAATTACATCCGTGAGTCACCTTACCGATGATCATGCAGAGCAGTTGTAACTAATAATTAGTTTTTGATGGGATTATAAGCTCATTTCTTAGGCCATGTGGGCTTGTCTAGATTTACTTATTTTTTAGTTTATGTAAAATAACTTCAACGTAAAGGAATAGTCTTTTATGTTCATTCATAAGTTCTCACAAACAAAATTTGTATCCTCTTAAGCTATTTTTTCATAAATTACTTTGACACACTTACGAATAATACATAAAAGCTTATTTCTTTGCATAAACTCAAAAATAAGTCAATCCAAACAGGCTCATAGTGTGTTTTGTAAATCATGTGCAGCTGGATTTGGAGGGTTAATACGAGATCATAATGGCAACTTCATTCAGGGTTATTATGGTTGAATTGGTTACTCTAACATTCTTTATGCATAGATCATGGCTTTGTTTCACGACATTCATCTTTGTTGGGAAGCAGGGCAGAGACATTATTTGTTATTCATATTCGCTTCAAGCCTTTCGTTTGGTCCAAATGGCAGACGCTGGATATCACCATTATGGAAACGAGATTGAGATGATTAGTCAATTCTTCGTCTAGGATTGGAGTGTACAACTTCAGCATATTTTTCAAGAAGGAAATATAAGTGCAGACGTTCTCGCTAAACTTGGTGCTAAAGCTTCTTGTTAACTTGGTGATTCTCAACAATCCAGGACTACCGGTAGTGTAAAGCAACCTTGACCATCAAACCTGACTCTTGATGGTACCTCAAATATGACTTGACAGTCTTTGGTGAGTGTTACTAAGTCTTCTTCAAAAGTTCTTGAAGAAACTTGTTGCAGCACGGACTCTGTTTCTTTGACCGGCATTTTGACTCTCTATTTTATGAGAATGTTGTGCAGCTCCTTGAATTCTTTCACTACTTCTTCCTTTGCTTTCTCGACTTTATGTCTTCAGCCACTTCTATCACCTTAATCTATTTGTCTTTTCTTACTGGTTTTGACTTCTGCAACTCTTGTCGCTTGAGAGTTACCTCCTGCTGAAACTAAAATGCTTTAAATCTATTCCTCTAAAAACAATTAAAATTGTTTTTATATAGAGGTAGATAAGTCTAGAATTATTTTTAGGACTTTCTAATTAAAACTCACTTCTAATCCTTTCACTATTTTTCTATGATTAAAACACTTTTAGAATTGCACATAAAAGTTTCAATTGATTCTAGATTTCTCTAATTTCAAACTATTAATAATATTGTTTCCCCTTAAATTGAAAGTTTCTTCTTTATTCCTGTTTAATTTGATTAAATTATAATTACTTGAAATTCATAGCTTTTTTTATAGGAACTAATTGCCTACATGTCGTCATAAAGAACAAAACAACGAAAGAAAAAGGATGGTATGATTTAGAATATTGTTTTTTATGAAAGACACTAAAGTGTTCTACGTTATCTCTAGTCTCTTGTTTTTTATTTATTTATTTATAATAACTCGTTTGTTTCTCCAATGTTTCTTGGCTACAATATGTTATAAATTCGGCTATTGGCAATGTAATTAAGTACACAAAACAAATAATCAAATACATAACTTGTGATAACCACAATGTCAATTATGAATCCATTTTGTATGAAATTGATTCAAACAATATTTCTCATCTGTTTGGTGTTGCAAGCAGACCAGCTTGTTTGTTCAAAAGAGGTTGTTAGGTGCATACAAAGTGAGAGGCAGGCACTCCTGCAATTCAAGTCTGGCCTTGTTGATGACTTTGGCATGTTGTCATCTTGGAAGACAGAAGATTGCTGCCAGTGGAAGGGAATTGGTTGCAGCAACGTCACTGGTCATGTACTTAGGCTCGATCTTCATGGAGATTTTGATTATAGTTATTATTATTATGATGCCAATAAATTTTATATCAGGGGTGATATCCACAAGTCACTGATGGAGTTGCAACAATTACAATATTTGAACCTCAGCAGAAATAATTTTGAAAAAAGTTATATCCCAGGTTTCATTGGCTCTCTAAGAAACCTAAGATACCTTGATCTTTCATATTGCAATTTTGGAGGACAAATTCCTATTCCATTGAAGTCTCTTTCGCATTTGAAATACTTGGATCTTTCCAAGAATATCCTAGATGGTTTGATTCCACATCAACTTGGAGATCTCTCCAACTTGCAATTTCTTGATCTCAGCAACAATGCTTTGGAAGGAAGCGTTCCATCTCAACTTGGAGAGCTTATGAATCTACAAGAGCTTTATCTTGAAGGAGGATACAGTGATAGTGCTCTAACAATTGACAACGAGGAACACAGTGGAGGTCAGTGGTTGTCTAATCTTACATCTTTAACTCATCTTCACATGTTGTCGATATCTAATCTTGATAAATTTAATAGTTGGTTTCAAATGGTTGGTAAGTTACCAAAACTGAGAGAACTAAGTCTAAGTAATTGTAACCTTTCTGATCATTTTATCCAGTCTTTGAGTCATTCCAAGTTCAACTTTTCAACTTCCCTTTCTATCCTTGATCTCTCTGTGAACAACTTTGCGTCATCCTTGATGTTCCTATGGGTGTCTAACATAAGTTCCAATCTTGTTGAGCTTGACCTTTCTAGCAACCTCTGGAGGATCCTCCGTCATATGGATATGGCATAGTGATGAAGTCTCTTGAGGTATTATACCTATCTAATAATAGATTGAAGGGTGAGGTTTTTAAATCCTTCATGAATGTCAGCACCTTACGTTATTTAGATCTGAGTCAAAACAATTTCACACAAGACCTTCAAACAATTCTTCATAATTTGTCTAGTGGCCGTGTTAGAAACTCACTTCAAGTGTTAGACCTCGTGTCTAATGGAATCACTGGTACATTGCCAGACCTTTCTATATCACATCATTGAAAACATTGGATCTTTCTAATAATAAATTGAGTGGAAAGATTCCTGAAGGTAGTAGCTTGCCATTTCAGTTGGAAGAGTTATTCATTAGATCAAACTCTTTAGAAGGCGGGATTCCAAAATCATTTTGGATGAATTCATGTAAGTTGAAATCATTGTACTTGTCCAATAACAGTTTCAGTGGTGAGCTTCAAGTATTAATCCATCACTTATCAAGATGTGCTAGATACTCACTCCAAGAATTAGATCTAAACAGTAATCAAATCAATGGCACACTACCTGATCTTTCAATATTCTCATTTTTGGAAAGAATTGATATTTCTTATAATAGGCTAAATGGGAAAGTGTCTGAAGAAATTCGATTTCCAACCAAACTAAGGACACTATGGATGGGTTCAAACTCTTTAAATGGTGTGATCTCTGACTTCCATTTTTCTGGTATGTCAATGTTAGAGGAGTTAGACTTGTCTTACAATTTACTAGCATTAAGTTTTGCCGAAAATTGGGTCCCGCCTTTTCAACTGCGCATTATAGGATTGGGATCCTGCAAACTTGGTTCAACATTTCCTAAATGGATTCAGAGACAAAAACACTTTCGATATCTTGATATTTCTAATGCTGGAGTTTCAGATAATATTTCAGAGTGGTTTTGGGCTAAACTATCATCACAAGAGTGCAGGACAATCAACATTTCTTACAACAATTTCAAAGGATCAATTCCGAATCTCCACGTAAGAAATTATTGTTCTTTTTTATTTCTGTCATCAAATGAATTTGAAGGTCCCATTCCACCATTTCTTAGAGGTTCCAGAAATATTGATCTGTCCAAAAATAAATTCAATGATTCTGTTCCATTCATATGTGCAAATGGTATAGATGTAACTTTAGCCCATTTTGACCTTTCAAATAATCAATTATCTGGACAAATTCCACACTGTTGGAGCAATTTCAAGGCATTAGCTTATGTAGATTTGAGCCACAACAATTTCTCGGCAAAGATTCCTACTTCACTAGGATCACTTGTAGAACTTCAAGCATTATTGTTAAGGAACAACAGCTTAACAGAGGAGATCCCTTTCTCCTTAATGAACTGCACAAAGTTAATAATTCTTGATTTGAGAGAAAATAGATTAAAATGGTCACATCCCTTATTGGATTGGAAGCGAATAGAAAGAGTTGCAATTTTAAGCTTACAAAGGAATCACTTCTTTGGAAGTTTACCATTCGAACTTTGCTATCTACAAAGAATTCAACTCTTTGATCTCTCATTGAACCATCTATCTGGACGGATTCCCAAATGCATTAACAATTTTACTTCAATGACTGAAAAAGCTTCACAAGGTTTTGCCGAACATACATATTCAGCTTTGATTATGAATTGAATACAAATTTGACTTGGAAAGGTGTAGAACAAATGTTCAAGAACAATGGATTGTTTCTTCTTAAAGGCATAGACCTCTCAAGCAATCACTTTTCAGGAGAGATTCCACATGAAATAGCAAATCTGATTCAATTGGTCTCACTAAATTTATCAAGAAACAACTTGACAGGGACAATTCCTTCAAATATCGGAAAGTTAACATCACTTGACTTTCTTGATTTGTCACATAATAAGTTGTTTGGTTCAATTCCTCAGAGTCTCTCTCAAATAGACCGGCTTAGTATGTTAGATTTGTCACATAATCAATTATCTGGAGAGATTCCAACGAGTACACAACTACAAAGTTTCAACCCCTCGAGTTACGAAGATAATCTTGATCTTTGTGGACCACCACTTGTAAAATTGTGTGTTGAAGGGAAACCACCACATGAACCAAAAGCAGAAGTTCAAGATGATGGAGATTTGCTTCTAAATCGTGGATTTTACATAAGTCTGACATTCGGATTTATCATAGGCTTCTGGGGTGTATTTGGCTCAATCCTAATCAAGCGTTCCTGGAGACATGCTTATTTCAAGTTCATGAACAATTTGATGGATAAAATTTATGTCAAATGCAGATGGGGGATAAATGGTTAACGGGTAATAATACTTTAACTTTAGACATCTCATATATACTTACATTTAACAGCAAATAGTCATCATAATATATAAGTATAGTATCTAAAAATATATTTTTTTACATATAATTTCTATAGAAATACTGTTTTTTTTTTAGTCTCCAGTTTCTTAGATAACGTGTTCTTAGTAATTTTGAAGAGTTTAAAGGAATTTTTTCTTACTTCCATTAAAATAAACATATGTTTTTATACAAAACTTGTATCTATCTATCTTTGATGATAATGTAAGCCATATATGTTCATAACTTATAAGTTATCTTTCATGATATAGGTGCCATCTTCATTAAAGGGTACTCGATAGTGAATCAGATTAAGGCGTGCAGTCAAAGACCTACTCTATGAAGATGAATGGTTTCTCTTCTTTTATGAATCGTTTGTGAATTATTTGTATTGTAAATCTAGGAACATGATTTCTCCTCGCTCCCAACATGTCTGAAAACACTCTATTTGTCTTGATTATACAATCTAGACATGCAAAAGACACCTTGTTTTACACATCTGGATTGTGTAAAACGGACAAATTGAGAGAGATGTTGATGGCCGAAGAGAAACTATCTTCTAGGAAATAGATTGTTGGGGTGTCTCTTTGTAATATGTGGTTATGTCATTTATCTCTTTATGTAATAGTCTTCTATTGCATTGAGTTGCAACTTGCAATACCTTTTGTATTCTCTGTTATTTATTCATGCAATAAACATTGGTCAAGTATTCTACAAGTAAAAATTCATGTGTTATTTTTCTCATGCATTCTACTTAGCAGTTTTTTCTTCTATGAAAATAAATTAAGACTAACAATTTAATTTAAGAGAATATGATAATTTAAGTCAGAGGTTATTAATGTTATCCAATTATCTTACTGAGAAGGAAAAAAAAAATCACAAATCACCCTCATAATAGTTCTCGCAGCAGTGCAGGATATTAACTGTCAAACCAAGTTAGCTTGCAATTGAAGTAATTGCTGCTGAGAGCTGAAATTTACATATATAGCCATGCATCAGAAGTAATGAAGAATATCAAAATGTGAAATTGTTTATGAAAATGGTTCAGTAACATAGATATACCTTAGGAATGACAGAAAGAACAGGAAGAATGTCTGGAATGGAATTAAACTGATTCTGGTCAGGATTCAGGACTAGCCTAATAGTACTCGCAGCAGCATCAGCAGTAATAATAAAGAATATCAAAATGTGAAATTGTTTATGAAAACAATTTCAAAGACTTACCTCAGGAATGACAGAAAGAACAGGAAGAATATCTTGAATGGACTAGCCTTTGGATTCAAATTGTTTATAGAGGCAGTTTTGCGTAACACCTAAGCACTACTACGCAACTCTTGATTTTGACTGTAGCAGCAGCCACTATTTGGCCGCTACTCAAACATACAATGCAATGACATTCAGATATTGCTATGCCTGCTGTTATAGCATTATCTCTTCAGAACTAATTTCATCAACGGAAACATGACTTCACTGAATTTTTTACTGTCATTTTCCTAGAAGTTTTAGAAGTTTACATTATGATTATAGTGCAAGAGTGTTTCAAAATTATAATTTGAAGCAGTATTTGATTATAAAGCTTAGTTCCAATTTCATAGGTTAACCATCAAGTCAAGATTTATAGTGGCCTTAAAAAAGAAAGTTCCATAATGATACAAAATTATAAGAATGCATAGATGTAGTTAGTTCTGTGTGTAAACTACAAATCTTAGTTCTTTTATAGAAAAATCAATCAATAATGATCCAAAAATGTAAACGTAGTTTTTTTGTGTAATAGCATTAGGCGTTGGAAGGTCCTTAAGTTGAGTATATGTCCTTTTCTTCGGTCATTAAAGATGAATATTTGAATCCTTTTCTTCGGTCATTATAGATGAAAATTAGAAACTACTGAAAGGAAATCTTGTTATAAACCTTGAATGCATGGAGGTTAAATATATCCTTTATTGCCTTAGTTGCAGCCTGTTCTGATTTTCTTTTTATCTGTAGTCGTTGTTTTCCTTGCTTCCAGTTTTGTTCCCCATAGTTTGCCATCTTCCGTATCAGTTCTCATATCAGAACGGCCTCCTCAAGAACGGTATCCTTTATGACAATTGCACTCTAGTTCGAGAATGATAGGAATAAGGAAAATTACACTCACCTCCCATATGTTCTACTAAAATTACAAAGACTTCAGGTAATGAAAATGCGACTTCCAGTTTGTTCCTTCGTTGTCTGTCATTACTATCAAAAGGTTCATCTAACACTGAAGTGCAGACTTCAGGTAATGAATCTACCACATCAACATGAGAATCGATAAAGACAGCCAAACGATCCATTTCTAAGCCAGCAAGGAGGTGAGTAAAGGCATTGTTCATGAACCCTGAAATTTTCAAAATCGTCTTCATAAGTATAAAGAATCAACAAAAAAGAAGGTTTTTCTTTTGCCAATTGAAGAATCCCATTAAAAGTTAATAGAAAACAAAAATAGATTGACGGAAAATTATCGGTGTTAATAGTAAAAGGATTGTATTTCTATTTGATGAAAATTTAAGGAGATTATTATAAGTTTTAAAATTTGATGTGAGTGTACATTTTCCCTTAGAATAATGTCAACGAAACATTATCAATAGTACCACCAGGATCGGACATTATTAGAAAAGGGAAATGCTAACGGTACAAGGTTGCATTGCTAAGGTCTGTTTTGGCACAAAGAGACTGCTATGAAACCTTATTAGAACATCATTTGCCTGAAAAGAAAATCGAAAAGATTAATTCATGCCATATGTTGTACAAGGCAGGTTAAATTATTTTAATGATGGTTTGGACTGTTTTTACCCCTAAAATTTTTCATTTCAAACAGAGGGATACCAGTAAATTGATGAAAATACAGACTGAGGAATAGAAATTATAGTACATTGATAAATTATTGATTAAATATTTTCAAATAGTAAAAAGAAAAAGAAAATTAAATTTTCTTATCTCTGTCAGCAAAAACTCAAGTGGGTCTATTTCTTAAACACCGTCCTAACAAAGAGGTTACAAATATATTGAAGAAATTTCATATGAAGGGGGCAAAACCATCTTCCACTGCTAGACTTCTACCGATGTCACACAATTCTTTTTAGCTATCAGCGTCAAGTTCAAGTTGGAAAGCTCCTACTCTCATTTCTCTACCAAGCATCAACTAGCTAACATTCTCTGACACTAGCAAATTTTGAGATACTCGAGACAAGATTAAAGTTACCAACAGTCCCTATAAAGTTACTGGTTCAGAAATTGATTTAAATTCAAATTATAATAATTGTCTCTATCATATCCTACATCATAGGAGTAGTTAGAGTTCTTTCACGATACATTTTCTTTATTTTTCATTTACAAGCCTTAACATAATGTAAGTGTAAACCCCACATGCATTATTTAATAATTAATCGTAGATAAATACAAGGTTCAAGGTGTTACACCTTCAATAATCCAAAACATGCATAATTCATTTTCAAAATTCATAAAACAGTCGCAGCGGAACATCACTCTTTTCAAAACATGCACAGCATCACTCTGTACTTGATAGATGTTACAGGTCCATTGGGGTCTCTTTCACATTTGAAATACTTGAACCTTTCGAACAATCATTTAGATGGTGTGATTCCTCATCGACTTGGAGATCTCTCCAACGTTCTTGGAGACATGCTTATTTCAAGTTCATGAACAACTTAGTGGATACTATTTACGTGAAATGCAGATGGTGGCTCAAAGATTAACTGGTAGTAATACTTTAACTTTAGACCTGTCATATATACTTACATATAACATCAAATAGTCATCATAATATATCATTATAGTATCTTAAAATAAATTTTTTGCATGTAATCTTCACTAAAATACTATTAATTTGTATTTTAGAATATATTTTTATACATATATTGTACAGTTTCCTAAATATTGTTCTTAGTAATTTTGAAAAGTTTAATGGAATTTTTCCTTATTTTAGAATATGTTTTTATACAGTACTTGTATCTATCTATATGTCTTTCATGATAGTGTAAGCGATATTTGTTCATAAGTTGTCTTTCATGATATTGTATTTCAAGTTTCAACTTTTTTAAAATTTTATATCTAAAGTGGTTGACACTTAAACTATTATATAGCGTGGCAAAATCTTGTGCATCTTCAATAAAGGCTACTGGATAGTGTGTTGGTGGATCATGTTAAGGTGTGCAATCAAAGTCCTTCTGCAGAAAGATGCATAATTTATTTCTCCTCTTTTATAAATGCTTTGTGAATTATTTGCATTGTAACTCTAGAAAGATGATTTCTCCTTGGCCCCAATATGTCTCAAAGCACTTGGTTTGTCTTGATTACACAAACAGGATGTGCAAAAGACACCCTGTATTACACGTCGGGACTGTATAATCCAAACAAATTGAGTGTTTTGAGATGTTGAAGAGTGAGGAGAAACTATCCTCTAGGAAATAGAATGGTGGTCTGTCTCTTTGTAATATATTATATAGGTATGTTATTTATCTCTTATGTATTAGTCTCTTGTTGAATTGATTTGTAACTTGCAATACCTCTTGTATTCTCTGTAATTTATTCATGAAATAAACATTGGTGAAGTATTCTACAAGTAAAAAGATACTGGTGGGGGCTGGTGGGATACTGGTGACAAAATGTGAATTTGTTTATGACTAAGAACTCGTATGTGTTTGTGAAAATGGTTCGGTGGCTTCGAGTCTTGAATGGTAGGATTTGATTTGTGTCTCCCTGTATGACAGAAAGTACATCAACCATTTCAAGTTTCATATCTTTATTATCAGAATAGTCATCCTTAATGGGAGGATTTGTGCAGTGTAATTAGTTTCCTTTTCCCAAGCTTCTGAGTCTAGTTAGCATAAAATAATGAACCAAACTGTGAATAACCAAATTGTTGACATAGGTTGCCGAACGGAATTGATGTGACTGAGGGTCGGAAAAGACTGAGTAATGACAATGAAGTGGAATGGCCGGAAATAACCATATATACTCACATTGTGACCTCAAAGAATCAGTGCCTATGTCATTCCTTTGTTTTCAATCTGGTTTAGCAGTGCACCGAAGTTCATAATCAGTTTATTTAGGTTCTTATAAATTTTAAACAGTTAGGTTCAGTTCATAAAACTATTTCATAAGTTCAATTTGGTTTAGCAGTGCACCGAACTGAACCACGACCAAGCCTATATTTTATAAGCTATTTCTTTGTTCTCAAAGAATGAAGGACATTTATTTTGAAACATGAGAAATGCTAACTAAATACTCTTTTGAACATACTCTTCAATTCGATCTTAGGAATCTTAAAATGAATGATTATAAAGCATCTAAATTTTATCGTAAAATGACTAAAAGTTAAGACAAAAATGAATAATTATATGTGACGGGGTTTTGCATAGCACCGCTAAGCAACACTCAAGTTTGGTTTTTTACATCAACGAAAACATGGTTTAACTGAAGTTTGTACATATTCTTCAATTCGATCTTAGGTTTGTACTGAACTTTTAGTCTAATTTTCATAGAAGCTTTAGAAGTTTACATTATGCTGTAGTTGTTTTTGGTTTTTTACGTTCTTCTGTATGATATATGAAGCTCAATAAAAAACATAATGATACTTTTGAGAAGGAAAAAAATATCATACTTCCATTAACCTGTTTATGATTTAGAACTTGTAAAATTAGTGTTGTAACCCTGCCTTGTTTTCATAAAATATCATACTTCCATCAGGTTAATGGAAAGCATTTTTCTATATGGTATCACAAGCTGCACATAAAAACCTCCGCAGCGGCCGTCGTCCATTGCTGCCTTAGTTATGATTTTTTTATTCATAGCAATGTCATTTTCCTTTTCTCCATTCAATTATATTCCTCCCACCAGTTCACCACCTTCAGTGAAAGATCACACATCACCATTCACACCATCAGAACAACGTCCCAGAGATCATGCAAAAACCCAACAAATAACTGTCGACTGATGTCTCGCGCCACCGCATTTCCGAAAACCGTCAGGTGTGTGAAATCTGTGTGCCGCCTACCGTGATCCGTTTGTTGCCATGTTTCTTAGTCTCTTACTGTTAGAAATATAATTTAAAATCATTCATCTGTATCTATATAACTTATCTGTTTTGGCATGAAGAGACAGTCGAGAAACCTTATTTGGAAAGGATTATGGAAAACTCATATTGATCTCATTGGATCGATTTCGTCCTTGCGTAGCAGTATCAGTTGTTGGAACAAATTTTCCTATATATAATCCTATGTGTACTTATCTGTTAATAATGTAATACATTTTTATCTTCTGCGATACATCTTCAAAGTTCACTGTCATCTAAAACATAAGTATACATGACAGTAAAACTTAACACAACATGTAAGAATCTTTTGTTAATGTAGATTTTTTTTCGCACTCTGTTTGGAAAGATTGAGAGATTATAACTGAAGGAGGGAGTTTGCAACTTTGCATTTTTTCGCACTCCATTTTTTTGCATTCCTTGTAAGAATCAATTAATGTCATTTTTCTCATTTACTCCTCAAGAAGTATTTTCTTAAATAAAAATAAATTAAAACAAATTATTTAAAATTTCAAACTAGACCTTCATTTATTATTACATTTTGGTCGAAAATAAGAATACTTTTTATAGTATTTCACTTTTCTACATGATACTAAAAACATGAAAACCAATTGAAAAAGAAATGGTAAAAATACTTATGCATAAATTAAAGGCTTAAATATGATAATCGTCCCTGTAATTTGGGCCAGTTTTGATTTTCGTTCCTGTGTAAAAAAAAAATTGAAATACATCCCTGTAAAAAAAAATTTGTTTGAAAAAGGTCCATGGCCCCACTATTCAGCTGATTTGGCATGGTTTTGGCCACATGGCAGTTGCTGACTGTGCAACTTTTGCCACGTGGCGCTAACGTGGCGTGCCACCTAATATTAAATTTTAAAAAATATTTTTAAAATTCTGAAAATTGTTTTTAAAATTTAAAAATATGAAAATAAATTTAAAAAACAATATAAAAATTCTGAAAATAAAGTTTAAAATATTTAAATAATTTTCTGAATTTTTTTGAATATTATATATTCTGAAAAATAATGATTTTTTTTTTAAATTAAAATTTTTGTAAAAGAACAAGAAATTAGATTTTTTTTTAAATTTATAATTTATTTTCGAAAATTATGAATTTATAACTTTTGAAAATATAATTGTCATTATTATCGAAAAAAATTTAATATATAATTTTCAAATTAAAAAAATCTATTTTTCGAATATTTAATTTTCACATTTTTTTTCAAAATAGTTTTTTTGTCAAAATATTAAGTTTTCGAAAATTTTAATTTTCAAAGTTTTTTTTTCGGAAAAGTATTTTCAGATTTTTTTTCAATTTTTTTTATGATTTTTAAATTTAAAAAATAATTTCCAGAATTTATTTTTATTTTTATCTTTTTAATTACGTGGATTGCCACGTCAGCGCCACGTGGCAAAGGTTGCACAGTCAGCAACTGCCACGTCAGCGATTAGCATGTCAAGTCAAACATCAAGTGGGGCCAGGGACCTTTTTCAAACAATTTTTTTTTTTACAGGGATGTATTTCAATTTTTTTTTTAGACAGGGACGAAAATCAAAACTGGCCCAAATTATAGGGATGATTATCATATTTAAGCCAAAATTAAATTAAGAAAAGTTGAAAATTCAGGCAACAACGCAAAACTGTGGCTTGAAGCCCCAAAAGCGTAGCCTAAACGTTTACGCGACGTTATCAGACGTGGTTTATACGGCCGTTGCCATTTCCTTTACCACGGTTTTATCGCTTTTCGCCACAAAATTTCAAACCGTCGCTTCTAATGTGTGAAGAGGCCACGATTTTCATGTGAAGTTATGGCCACGGCTTCATTTAAGGCCACTTTCTGTAAACCGTTGCCTGTAGCATGATTTTACAACAAAAAAAAAACTATTACTCATATTTATTTTCTGGAAATGCATTTATTCCATATGAAAATATTAATGGGACACAACAATTATATATATTTTTTCCAATTTATCGATACTTAAAAATTGATACATTTGAAACCAATTGTTCATAAGTTTTTACAAGTACATGTCCAAATTTAACATTCAAATGTCTAATGAAGTTGTTAAATCTCAAAAAAACAATCCTCAATTTTTAAAGCTATTAAAGAAGAAAGGAATTCCTTAAAACAATACAACTAAATGACAAAAAAAATTGCATACATAGATTTGATATGAAAATGGTTCACAAACACGACTCTGGTGCTAGGGTCTTTTATATTGCTTTTGAATCTTTGATGAACTCTTTTCTTTTTGAATTCCAATAAATTCGGTTATCATCACATCATATTTAGACTTCAATTCAACATTTGATGAATATCTCCACCGGATACAACCTAACAATTAAACCCACCAATGAAAAGCTCAACGTCAAAACTCAAGTACCTAAAGGAAATATACCAAGCATAATAGGGAAATATATTATAACTTACACAACAATACCTTTAACAAGGTAATCAATCACACAAAATTCTCCATTACAATAAAAAACCATAAATTAACCAACGATTGACATTCCAGCCCAACAATCAATATTATAACACATATTATTATGATAAAAATTTCAAGCAAACACAATTGCAATTATTCATCAAAATCATTATGAAAATAATCTACAAGACAACACTACCATAATGTTCATAACAAACTCGGTTGAATAATAATGACAATGCTTTCATAACATAAATAATAATAAAAAAAAATACTATGACAAAGAATGAAAGAAACTCGTAATTTTCTTACCAACTAAGCCACTTTCTTAATCCTTCTCGTCACCTTCCTTCCATTCTATCTCTTTTTCTTATCTTATAATAGTACATAACATTTCGCCTAAATTTTGTAATTTAAAGTTTAGTAAGTAGGGAAGAAAGGAAAAAAAACATGGTGTCAAACGGTGTATTGTAAAAGCAACTATATAAATGAAGAATATGAGTTATGACAAACCTTATGTTAGAAAAATATTCTTCAAATCTTATTTTATAATAAACAAGCTTACAATATGAGATTTTATAAGTTGCATGATAATCACGTCTAACTAGTTCCTTGAATTCAAAAAATGGCAAATACTACATCTTGAAGTATCTATTAAAAACAATGTTAGAATCTTGACATGACAACCTCAGAGTAGATGTAAGCTCAATAATTATGCTAGATCACAATAATTAGAAATTAAGAAGTAGAATAACTAAACTAATGCAAAATGTAGATAATAGATCTAAACAAACTGCAATTTCAATGTTGTTCACAAAGTATAAGACAAAAAGAAAGATAATCTATAAAAGAGCTTCATTTTATATATTTATTATAAATAAAATTGTTAAAGGATAAGCACATATGAATAACTTTATTTAAGATTAGAATAGTGGTCATCACTTACTTTAGAAGAAAACCATGTGATGAGAAGAATGAAAAATAGGAGCAGGTCAGATGTGCGAGCACTCAGGAAGAACGATGTTGTCGGATAGAAAATTACGGACGGAAATAATCAATGGGGGCAGCAATAGACTGTGAAAACTAATTTGGGAATATTGAACATTAAAATGGGTATCAACATATAGTTATTTCACAGATAAATTGAATCAAAGAAGAGTTGAATTATTCTTACTTCTTCGATTGCCTATGACATAACCAAGACTACAAATGCAGACAATACAATAGTAAAAGACCTACTTGAACAATGATTTCATATAGCAATCACAATTCGTTGTCATATGACTTACATGTCTCTACTATTCATGTGTAAAAAAGGACCTACTTTTTATACATAGAAATTATGAATTTCTCACGAGTAATATTACAAAAGCACTATTAGGCAAATTCCTGCTACTTGATTTAGAAAAAACTTATAAAAGCCAATTAGATTCTATACTTTTAAGAGTAATATATATATATATATATATATATACTAAATTTATCAAAATTTCTCACAGCTAATATATTATTTTCTTTAAGATGCTAATTAGATTCACATACACCATCAATTTTAGATTCAAACTATTAATTTCAATTTTCCCCAAATATTAAAGATTAGGGTTTATGTCAAAAGAGGGAATCTGAAATTGACATATAACCATAAAATTGATGAAATAAACATCAAAAGAAGTTAGACAACTATAAAATGGTTAGAAAAAACATCAATTTCATAGATTGAAAGAAAAATTAGAATCCAAGTGTGGTTACTGAAATAAGGGAGAAGAGCATGTGGTACTTACGCTTTTTTGAGAGGAGAGGGAATCGATGTTTCTGATGGCGAGATGGATATTGGTCGACAGAGACGCATGCGGCGGCGGGAGACGGTGATGTGAACGGCCAAGAGTAAAGAACGACAGAGATGGATGTGTTGCTCTTTGCTTTTGAGATCTATGTTACTGAGTGTTTTATCTGTCAAGTTTCTATTAAATAAACAAATCTCACCGTCGAATCCGAATATGATCATCGACTCACAAAACGAGATCAAGCCCCCACCACGAACCACCGTCGCATCCACCGGAAGAACTGGTGTCGTAGTGGTAAAAAAATTAAATTAAATAGAGAAGTAATCTAAAAAAAAATTGTATTCCAAAAAATATACCACTTTTAATCCAAAAAAAATAAATTAAATAAAGAAGTAATCTAAAGAAAATTGTCAAAAAAAATATACCATTTTTATTCTAAAAAAATTAAATTAAATAAAGAAGTAATCTAAAAAGAAAATTGTCAAAAAAAAATATACCATTTTTATTCCAAAAAATTATACCATTTTTATTCCCAAAAAAACTAAATTAAATGAAAAAGTAATCCAAAAAAAATTGTCAAAAGCTCTAAAATATTTTAACCCACGGTTATCAAAGTGCGACTTACAATATTCTAAATCCGTGGGCAGAAAAGGTACATGCAACGATTTATTATACGTTGTATATTGAATAAGAAAAGGTCACAGTTTTAGATTGAGATATACATACCAACGACAACAAACCCTGGCCTATAAGGAATAAGCAATGGCTGTCGTAATCCACACTTACAAAACTGTGGTCTGTGAAGAATAAGCTACGGTTTTCTACTGGGTATTTCACAAAGTAAACAAACTTATCAATGCGTAGAAATCCGTTGCCTGTTACCCCTTTAGGCAGCGGTTTTTCAGCCGTGTACTAAAGTCAAAAATGTTGTAGTGTCACATTGTTCTCAATGTTTTCCAATTATGTACCCTCCTCATAGTTTGTGCAGCAGCGCGGGATATTAACTGTCGAACCAAATTAGCTGGCAGTTGAAATAATTGATGTTGGAAGCTGAAACATATATATAGTCATGCATCAACAGTAATAAAGAATATCAAAATTTGATATTGTTTATGAATTATAACTTAGAATTACCTCGAATGACAGAAAAAATAGGAAGACATTCAAATATTGTTATAGGACATTGACAAAAACTACTTATAATTTGTCACTAACCTAATTAAAAAAAAAACCATGCACCATTTCAAGTTTCATATCTTTATTGTCGGAATGATGGAAAAAAAAACATGTAATAGGCATCAATTCGACTAAAAAACACAATGCAAGACATTCAGATATTGCTACGGAAACCCGACTTCACTGGAGTTTTTACCGTAATTTTCTTAAAAACTTTAGAAGTTTACATTATGATAATAGTGGAAGAGTATTCCAGTTTCATAGGTTAACCATCAAGTCAAGATTTCTAGTGGCCTTAAGGAAGAAAAATCCATAATGATTCGAAATTTTAAAGAATGCATAGTGATAGACTTTTAGCAAGTGTACTAAAACTATCGAAGTAATAAAAATAAGTTTGTATCCACGAGGATTGTATTAATCTCAACTTAGCAATAAAGTTAATATCTAGGATATGTAAATTTTATAAGTGTCTGAGGCAATAGATTTGAGTGCGTAAAATTAAATAACAGAAAATAAGGTTTGTTTAGAAAAGATATGGAGAGATGAGATCAGGTCTTTCAAATCATCTATGTTCCCCTAATTGGTATACTGCACCTATTTTTATGAATGATTTTCTAGTTTCACGATAGTTAACAAAATAGCCCTAATCAATCCCTTGACTTAGGACCCTCTTCTCAAACTACAGCCCTTAATTCCTTAGGTGGTCTAATAATCTTTGAAGGTTTTATGAACGTTAACTTAATATCACAAATAAACGATTATTCATTCCTAGACTATCCATGTTTATTTGAACAATTCAATTAGGTCTAAGTAGAAAGCTATGGTCAATAGTTATTCATTCTCACTAAATCATGTTTATATTTGATCAGGATACAAAGAACATTAAGAACAATTGAATTGAATAAAAATTAGAATGTTATTCACAATAAATAGAGTTTCACAGCAACATATTTCATTAGGGTTACAAGGAATTCTCTGACCTAATCTATAGAAATTAGCTACACCTGATCAAAGCAATAAACACATAGAAAAGAAATTAAACCGAAGAGGATGATGAACCGTAGTGGTGGCTCTTCACTTAAAATTCATTACGGTTTGTTTTTCTCTTCTTATTGCCTCCTGCTTCCTCTTGATATACATGCGGCTTTTCTTTCTTCCAAAACATGATTATTCAAAACGTGGTGGATCGTAATCCTGTGCAAAATCTGCCTCACATCCATGTTTCTTTCTTCTTTTATAGCAACTCCCCTCATTCTTGATTTTAGGCCAGTTAGAGTTTGCACGTGACATAGGCCCAATGCTTATTTCATTCTTTTTATATTCACATCACCTAAGAATTACACCTCCTTGTTCATGTGGCTCTTTTATATCAATCATGTTTTCTCCTGCTTTCATTTCTTTCCTTGTGCTACATGTTCCTTCTCAAATTACCCATCAAGTATATTCATAGACATATAGCTACAAACTAGTAGTAATAATAGCTGATGAAAATTTATTGACTCAATAAATCAAAAATGACAATTTATTCAAAATGACTCTAAATTAAATGTTATATAAATAATAATAGACTAAAAACTTAATTAAAAAGACTCTAAAAAGGTGTTATGACGGACTGTCATCACATAGATGAAGTTAGTTCTTTTTGTGTAAACTACAAATCTTAGTTCTTTCATAGAAGAATGTATCAATAATGATACAAAATTGACTATATGTGTCCTTTGCTTCGGTCATTAAAAATGAAAAGAAAAAACTACTGAAAGGAGCTCTTGTTTTATGTCCTTTGTTAGTTGCAGTCTGTTCTGATTTTCTTTTTATTCGCAGTTGTCGTTTGCCTTTTCTCCAGTTCTGTTCTGGATAGTTTGCCATTTTTCGTAACAGTTTTCATATCATCGACTACATAATCAATTATCTGGACGAGTTCCAAATTGTTGGAGCAATTCCAAGGCATTAGCTTATCTAAATTTGAGCCACAACAATTTTTGAGGGAAGATTCCAACTTCAATGGGATGACTTGTAGAACTGCAAGAATTACTATTGAGGAACAACAACTTAACAGAGGAGATCCCTTTCTCCTTAATGAACTGCACACAGTTAGTAATGCTTGATTTGAGAGAAAATAGACTAGACACTAGTGCAAATCAGGGATACAAAACCTGTTTTTTTGAGATTTAAGACCTGTTTTTTGCCGGGGTTATATCATCGGGTGTTGTATGTTTGAGATACGACACCTGTTTTTTATTGGGTATAAAAACAACATATTGTACCTGTTTTTTCTAATAAACTGGTGTGATATATGTATTTGTAACCCCACTTTTACACTAAAATAGGTGTAAAACCGC
>Ga0228711_1000191_pt1 | contig 61420 bp, 33 predicted proteins | sample MedpolnodulmetaG_2_FD_177996 | JGI IMG/M metagenome (GOLD analysis project Ga0228711, IMG submission 177996) | Root nodule microbial communities from Medicago polymorpha collected in Santa Monica, California, United States - brown nodules | ecosystem: Host-associated > Plants > Roots > Nodule... | reverse complement strand
TTAAGCATTGCTTTTTAAATAAGTTTCAGAAATTTAGTTTCTTTGTGCATATTTGAATTCCTTAAATATCAATTTCTAAACCAACAGGAGGGCTATCTCGATGAAGAACTTCGCAAGCCCTTGTGCGAGAATCCTTTACAGGAGAAGGAAGAGTTGGAGGCTGATATTGATAGTGATGTGGCTTGATGAGTTGCTGTAAGAAGTTGGAAGAGCCGTAATAGTAGTTTTTAATATTTGGCAGCGGTTACTTGAGTACTTTCAATTATAAGTTTGAATCATGTGTGTTAGTGGCATATGTTATGCGTAACTTATGTTGTTGGCCAGCCAGTGAATGATCTATAAAGACTACTTTCTGCATGTTTGTTGTTATTAATCTTCGGTAATATTAATAACTACCATTATGATTGCATGCATCCAATTATTCTAATTCTGTCTGTTTGAAAGACAAACATCAACTTTAGTGGATAGTCATTGAGTTTTAAATTTTCCAGAATTTTCTTTTAATTTTTTAAGATATTTTTTTTTGGTTTTTTTAAATTTTTTTATTTTTATTTAAAAAGAATCACAAATGCCACGTGTACCCCATAAAAATAATTATACAGTCAATGTGCCATGTCATCAGAAAAAGATGACTCAGCATGCCACCTCAGCGAAAATGCACAGTTAGCTGGCCCAAGGGGTATTCTAAAACAAAAAAAAATTACAAGGACCAAATCCAATTTTTTTTTACAGGGGTAAAACCAAAAGTGTCTTATATTACAGGGGGTAAAAAAAAAAAACACTAGGTCAACCTTTACAGGGAGTCCTCTTATTTATAATGTGTTCAACCTTTACTTTTCTATTCGATGTGGGACATATGACTCACACCTGCACACAACAAAAAGAAGCATGTGGGTTCTGTTTGTTTTCGGGCTTTTGAGGTGTGAAATTTGTTGAATTATGCTATTTACCCAACATAAATTGCTAATGTAAATTTTGCGTGACTTAACACATGCTGCGTGAGTTAAGTCACGCTAGTGTTAATCACTGCGTAACTTAACTCACACAACTTCTGTACTCAGTACCAGAACAGGCAGAAGTGTCTTATTCCTTGATTTCCTTCATTCCTTCATTCACACATACATCCATTCCTCTCAAAAATACACTTTTTTTTTTATCATTCATTCAACCATTCAATAAATCATGCATTCATACATTCATAATTTAGACACGCAAAACTAACGAAAATTAACTAAAATGTCATAAAAAAGCGCAAACGCGCAAATGTAAATATATTACAACCAAAATGTCATAAAATAACTACAAAAGGTACAAAATTCATAAAAAAAAAAAAAAAGACCATACTGCTGCTCCCGTGGACTCCTACTCCTCCTCTAGGGAGCCGGCACATCATCAAACACGGTATAATTGGACTGGATGCCCTCCAAAATGCCGAAAAAGAGTGGATTTGAAGTCACATCAGAAATCTCCATTGCATCCTCCACTCTGGCTCTGATGTTGCCAATGATCTGGAATGGGTCAGGAGGATGTCTGGCCCACTGCTGCTCAACAATAACCTCCTCGTACACAGGTCTGGGAACTATGTACTCAGGAACGAGAGTAGGGCCGATGATAAGAGGATGTGATACACGATAGAACCATTTCATGTACCTCTTTGAATGCTTATGCCCCTCGTCCTATGGGACCGACTCACCCCTCTCTTGCTGGGTAAGGACATGGAAAGCAAACTCTAAGAAGGCATCAACCACCTGTGTTGGCTCAATCTCCTCAATCGTCGTGGGAGGTCTGGGAACGGTCTGAACATAGTCGTACTGTCTCAGAACCCGCTCCGGAAAATGACGCACCATTGTGGCTTTGCCGGCCATGATCCATTTGGAGTACCAGCATACGTCCTGAAAAGGCGTCACATCTCGTTGACGCTCGTACGACCTCCATATGACATGAGAATCCTCCATCGAATCCATCAATCCTCTGAAGTGTCCAACATTAGAAAATCCCCTGCGAGGTCTCCATCAACTCACATATAGGTCCTTCCGATCGTACTCTTCATACTTCTTCTTCGGAACGACATTCCTGAAGTGAGCCAAAACTCATCCTTGCAAACACAAAGAGACAAATTTATATCAACACACAAGTATTATACAAACAATATACATTTACGATTCACTAAAAAATATACAAAAAAAAATATTACCACTAGCAAGCTCATGTAACCAACAACGATGTCAACATATGGGTCGGAGGTAAGATTCAATTGCTCATATAGGAAAGCAAGTCTCATCCCGCACCATGACCAGTCGCTTAACTCATCCAAATCTTGAAGCGCAAGCAGCCACAACAGATTAACGATTTTGCTATTCTTGCCGGCAAAAAGGGTGTAGCCAAGCAAGAGAAACAAAAACGCCTTCACACAGACGGTCCTAATAATAGCTTGCTCAATGTGCTCCTCCTCTGTGTCAGGCTCCATCAGTTGATTACACCTATTCAACAACTCCTCATAACGATGTTTCAGGCATAGTTTTAAGACTCGGACCGGTCATTGACTCGGTGAGGTTACTGGGTCACTGGGTCATTGGTTGAACCATTGAGTCACTAGTTCAACCGCATGATAGAACCAGATTAAATCGGATGACTCGGTCGTATAACTCGGTCATTAAAAAAAGTTATATGTATGTTAAACTAGATCAAATTGAATGACTTGGTCTGTAAAAATTTATAAAAAAAGAAAAAAGAAAAACTCATGACATCTATACTAATATATATTTTTTATTTATTTTTTGACAAATTAACATAATTTCATCGTACTCTTTTTCAAATATAAACTTATTTACGATAACATAAGTAGGTAAAATATTTCCTATTTTTTTGATATTTTTGTTTAATATATTTTATGAATAATCAATAAAGTGATAATTTTATAAGATCTTTTTTTTTGGTAGTGATATTTTTATAAGATCTAAGTGTATAATATATTTTTTGAAGAATGATGCACATATAATATTTAAAAAATAAAGTCTTTTAAGCAAAATTGAAAAGGTAAGTAACATTAATAGTACAAAGATAGTTAGTTCCTAGGTGTTTACTTTTACGATTAAAAATAATAAAAGAAAGATAAAATTTTGCTAGGTTTTAAATGGATTCTTAAATGTCAAATAAAGTTGAAAACATAACCCTATTTTTTTTATGTTGCAGACTTGTAGTCTCCTCCCTTACTTGTATTGTTGCCGCCTCCTCCCTTACTCAAGCTGAAGGTTCCATTCCGAGCCTCCTTCAAACACTTGGCCTTAGCCTGACACCCATAACAGCAATCTCCAACTGTTCTAAAGAAAAAGTCTTCTATTATCTCTAAATCAAAATCTACATTCATCCAAATAAGTAGATCTCAAATTAAAAAGCACATTTTAGATCTAAAATTTCCATCATGTTCTTGCTTTCTTCATCTTCTTCCCTTCCGTGCCGGATCTCTCTGTTCAATGATTTTTTTTCCTTCAGTTTTTCTGGTTTTTTCATTGACCCGGTCCGGTTCACCAAACTGGCCGAGTCGTCGGTTTTCACTGGTTTTTAGCGTGTCATACCGATTTTGACCGGTTCAACTGCATGTCTGATCCAATAAGCAGATCGAACCGTCACGTCCCCGGTTCACCGTTCAACCGGTGGGACCGGTCGGTCCAGTCCAAGTTTTAAAACTATGGTTTTAGGGCTGTGAAACTGACATGTGCACCACAATGTTTATTCACCTGCTCCACCACATCCTCCTCTGTAAAACATAACTCATTCACCAACAGCCCTCTGCCCTGCTCATGAGATAATTCATCCTCTTCAATGAACCTTCTAGCGATGGGGATGTGTAGAAGACACGCCACATCATCTAGTGTGATGGTCATCTCCCCAACAGGCAGATGGAAGCTGCTGGTCTCCTGATGCCATCTCTCAGTCAAGGCACAAACAAGCCCGTGAGAGATAAATTTGTACCCCTTCTTAAGAAGGAGGTAAAAACGGGTCCCAGAACCACCCATTATCTTCTACTAGCAACAGAAATGTCAAACTATCAATCTTAAGTTTCTTCTCGTGCGAGACACTGGTTAACTTATGGTCCAGTTGCAACTGAAATACAAAAGAAAAAAACAATTAGATAAGTAAATATTCCAAGTAAAAAAAAATGTCACGTATTCTAACAAACACAGTTAAAAAAATAACAAGTAAAATAAACATGAAATATTCTAACATAAACATGAAATAAGTAAAATAATCATTAAAATAAGTAAATTTTAATATTGTAACATAAACATTAAATAAGGAAAATAATTAGTAATTATACTTACTTGTTTATTGCTCCAAAGCTTGCATGCCACATGTTTACCGAAGTCCGGTAAAAGCGTAGCCTCATAAGGCCCCCCAGAAATTCCTCAAACTTCATATCATGTTCCCCCTGAGCCTCAGTCTGCTGCTGAGGAGGATGCTCATAATGAGGCTGATACGCCTCTTGATACTCATACTGAGGCTGATATGCCTCCTGATTCTGAGGCTGATACGCCTCCTAGTGATAATGTTGCTGATACTACGTCGGGTCCACCATCTTTGATGGATCCATCTGTGACGATGACCCCCCGCAATATCAACCCTACCAAGTCTCGTGCCCCCTCTCCCTTGACCAGTCAAAGGAGGGCGTAGTGCTTCTTTCTCGCTCTGTGCACTACTAGTAGAGGACTGTAGCCTCCCTAACCTAATTCTGTCAGGCCTATCAGGTCTCTGAGACATATCCCTCTTAGACATATTTTCACAACATTTCAAAAAGCAAAAAATCAATGAGACATTTTCATACGGACAAATCAACAACATTTCTAACAATACAACAACAACAATTAAATTTCGGCAGTGTCGTTTCAATCTATAAACTACCACATAGCATTCAAACTAACTATAGTCAACGTTAACAAACATATTTCTAACTAATTTCATCATCAACATTGAAAAAATCAAAAGGAAATTCATGGACACATTCTATCAAACATCTAGAGTCCATATTTCAATCAACTTAAAATCAAACAACTTCAAAACCTAAAACTACCACATTTTACTCTAAACTTCATCTAAACTACAATTCCTAACTTAATTCATCACTAACATCCTAAAAACTAACATGCAAGCCAAATTTCTAAAAACCTAAAAAAGTCAAATTTCTTCAATAAATCAAAAATTTCAACCAAAAAAATGCAATGAAGTAGGATAATCATCACTTACTTGATATTGTGGGATAAATTGGCTTTGAATGGCGTAAGAATGAAGAAAATCGGATTTGGAAGGGGAAAATTCGCAAGAGCAGAAGTTGAAAATGTGTGTTTGAGTTGCTGTGTTGGTGTTAAATGACTTAAAGTCACGGTGCGTGAGTTAACTCACGCAGCGTAACTTAAGTCACACAGAAGTTATAAGTAGTGTGAGTTAACTCACGCAGAGATAAAATTGTCATTTCAGTTGGGAGCGAGCAATTTCTGTTGGGTTAAGAGCAGAATTCAAATTTGTTTGTAGGCTGTTGGAATTTTGTCTATGGGGTACTTGTCATTTAAACACAGTTCATTTTCAAATATATTAACCACAATAATACCACCTTATGTCACCTCATTCCCTTGGATTTTTCTTCACCAACTTGAAGATCTCATTCTAGTAACCGACTCAAGTCTCAAAGTACCATCGTGCCCTACTTTTAAATGTGCTAGTAATCTACCTCATGCTCATGGAGTTTCATAAATGCATACATGAAATACGGGTCCTAGTTATTATGTACTAAAATATAAATACACTCACTCTTACTAAATATGAAAATTAAATGATAAAAAAAAAAAGAATTAAGAATGAATGAAATGTTATATCGTATACCAAAATATAGACATATCCTTTTAAAGTTCTCTCATCCAAAATCCAACTTTCAAACATATCCTTAAAGTGGTGTAAGAAGTTGGGTTACCAGGGAAGTCTTTAAACACTTGAAGATCGTCATATTGAGTTAAGAGCAACCACACAAGTTAAATTAGACACCACATCTTCATCCAAAACATTAACACATTGGATATAAGTTCATTTATATGATGTTCAACTTTCACTTCTACATACAACGTGAGACACATATCAACAATCATCCCTTAATTGTTAATTCCTCCGATCATTTGAGACTTCTCTCACTTAAGCGAAATTGTTTTCATCCACATATACTTGCATCGTCAACATCAAGGAGAGAAGTTGCAGTTAACACCATTGTTAGAAATATGTTCGATATAAGAAGTTGGCCGCCTTTAGTCCAAAATCAGCTTTGATACCATTATTGGGTCGTGAAGGAAGTCTTAAAACACTGGGGGATTATCAAATTAGGCCGAGAACAACCACAACAGAGGAATCCAACATCATGTCTTCCCCCAAAATCTTAAATCAATATGTATATAGATTATATCACTTGTATGATGTTGAACTTCCACTTTTCCATTCAAATATAAGACTCTTACTTGATATAGCAATATAAGAAGAAGAAATATTAGAAAAGGGAAAAAAAATAAGAGGAGAAAGAAAAGAAAATGTCATGAATAATATGATGGATAAAGAAGACAAAATATGAGAGAATACATAAATGTGACATGGAAAATAGAGAATGTGTGAAAAATCAACATTAGTCTTCATCTAAACGACTAATCATTTTACATTTTATTTTTTTAGAATATGTATACTATTCACCATTCTACTTAACCACATTTTAGTTATGTTTATCACAATATAAAGGATTAGTATTTCCTCACACTTGCATGAATCCAATTTGAAACAGATGCCTTCTTCAAAGAAGAAAACAAAACCAAAATCTGACAAACATGTTATCAATTAATTATTATCTTAAGAAATGTTGGGAACACACATTTTTTAATATACTCTCTTTGGTTGGTTAAAACTCACACACCAAATTTATATGGGACCCACATAATTTGGTGGGACCCATGTGAATTTTAACCGATCAAAGAGAATGTGTTGAAGAGTATGTGTTAAAATGAGTGTTGCTAGCATTCCTCTTATTATCTCATTCATGAACCTCATTGTTACATAAGCCTGTAATTTCTTATTGATTAGTTAGTCCACAACTTCTTTTCATAAACAAACCCTTTCTCAAACTCTTATGGAAAACACAGACACCTTGAAATTTCCACACCAAACTCACAAAAACAACAATATTTCTTTGATCCCTCATGAAATAGACAAACCCATTGAGAACAAAGAAAGGAACACTTAAGAAGATTCCAAAAACATCAAACAAGGGTCATCAGAAAAAGTATCTAGGAGTGAGACAAAGGCCTTCAGGAAGATGGATAGCTGAGATCAAAGACTCATCCCAAAAACTAAGACTATGGTTAGGTACTTTTGACAGATCAGAAGATGCTGCTCTGTCTTATGATTCTGCTGCAAGGCTTCTTAGAGGAAAAAATGCCAAAACCAACTTTCCAAATACTCATGAACAAGATTTCAGCATTTTAGGGAAGAATCCTAGAGCTTTTCAGCATCTTAAGCATGCAATGATGAAGAACCATGCAGTTTCTTCATCATCATCTGTTTATTCCACTGTCATGATGACATGGAAAAATGATCAACTTGACGCGATTGTTGAGGAAACGATTGTTTGTTCTGTTCCTGATGTTGAAGGTTCTACTGCAGGGTGTAGTGGAATTTCATTTGGAAGTTCTAAGGTTTATTCTTCTGTAGTTGTTGCTCCTTCTTTCGGTGCTTCTTAATTCTCATTGTTAATTAATTAAGTAACCCCTTAAACAAGTATGTTTTAAGTATTCATTCTTCTTTATTTTGTTTATTTCAAGTTATTAATTTATTTATGTTCATCATATATCTGATATATGTTACATATGCATGCTGCCACCATATTCTGGTTAGTGTTCACAAATTTGTGCTTTTATTTCTTGATCTAATTATAATGTTGTGTGCGTCATAAGATTCGTCGTATTTTCATCGATCTTGTATATATCTTTGGAAGGTTTTAAAAAAAAAGGTAAACAAACGACTGCAAATTAATCTTTTTTAATGTCTTCACGACTTCAGGACTGCAATCTGGCCAAGATTATGGCCATATTATCAGTGATCCATTATATCAAAGATTGTGCTGCGACTTTGTTTGTGATTTAAAACCTAATATAAGTGTATTGTTTTCCTTTACATATGTAACTCTTCTTTTCTTGTGGTACTGGTGTGGACGGAGCCAGAAAAAAGCATGGAGGGTGGCGGATGTTGTTGTTGTGTTGTAGTAGTAGCCGAAATATACCATGATAAACAATATCAACAACAACTAATTATGGCAAATTGTATGGTACACTCAAATATTTGAGTGTATTGGTACACCAAATCAATAAATTAATAGTTAAATGTGTTATTTTTTGAAAAGAAAATTTGTTTTCTATCACCTATAATTATAATAATTAAATCTTATTTACCAAAAATGTCAACGAAATAAAAATTTAATTTTTCTGAATTTTTAGCACTCATAATAGAGAATTTTGATTTTTTTTAACAACAAAATGTAAAAAAAATTAGTATGATTTTTATAAACAATGAAATGATATTTTTTCTTATGAAATGACATTTTCTAAAATATAAATATCAACAAATAACTCTTTATTTCATAAAAATAATGGTTAATTTAAAGATTTTTGAAATAAGAGTACCGATACACCTTAATTTGTGGGTGTACCTTAGAAATTCTCGCTAATTATTAGTAATTTTATAAAATTTAGTTTAATGATAAATAAAAAACATATATCTTACAAATGTCACGATAGAGTAAAGTTTCACGGTATGGTCATGTGGCGATGTTGCCAATGGTATGAGAAATCGGAAATGTGACAGTGCAGTTATGTTGTTTTAGATTTGAAATTACTCCCTCCATCTCATAATCGTCGTATTTTAACATTTTACGCAATTTTTATTTTTATTTTAAAAGAGAAGGATAATATTACTAAATTATTCTTATTAGTTTTTTTTTAAGAAAAATTAATCTTATTAGTTATTGATGTATTTCATCATAGTATTATTTAAGGTTAAATATGTTTTTGATCCCTATAAAATCGAGAACTTCTAAGTTTAGTCCTTACTTAATTTGAATAGTTTTTTTAGTCCCTACAAAAAAAATTACTTCTAATTTTAGTCCCTGCTAAACCAAAGTTTGTTTAATTATCCTTAAACTTTGGAATTTTTGAACGATTTTTTTGAGACAAGTTTAAAACACTATGATAGGTTCATTTACTAACATTTAATTTTTTTTAACAAGAAACGAATTAAATATGAATTTTTTAAAACGAAAAAACTTAAAGATAAAAGTAACAAAATCTGGACGTAGAAATCAAATTTTGCGATACTTTTTTGCGGAGGAACTTTTAGTAATGTTCTTAACACGTCTACGAAAAATTGTTCAAAAACTTAAGAGTTTAAGCATAAATTAAACAGATTTGAATTGAACAGAGATTAATACTGAGTGCATAATTTTTTTGCAAGGACTAAAAGAACTATTAAAATTAAGTAAAAACTAAACTTAAAAGGTCTCAATTTTGTAGGGACTAGAAACATATTTAACCGTATTATTTAAATAGTATAATTGAAAGAATCAATTAAAACTACACCAGGAACTAAATATTGAATATTTTTTGGGACAAATATTTTGTACAAATGTAATAATGATTATGAGACAGAGAAGTTTTATTGAAGTGTTTTTTTTTACGAAAGCAAACTTATTTCATATCATTACTTAAGATAGAGTCAATACAGGGAGGACAAATCTCAAAGATACGGTGACTAACCCAAGAACAGGTCGTCCTAACAAAAGTGTGAGTAATCATATTCGTTTGTCGCTTAACAAACTTTACTTCAAAGTTGGGATGTAGAACTAAAATAGACTTATTAAGAAAAACTAATGCATGAAACTCGAATCTGTCACGTGTTGGGGAAAAGATACAATCCACGAGTGTATTTGAATTCGATTAAAAAATTACTCTATGTCAATCTTTATTGAAGTTAAATACTATATTTAAGCGAGCAAGTCAATTACTTTTCTAGATACGAAGCAAGTAATATTTTTTTTTTGAGAGGAGCAAATGATTTGTTTTATCATTACAACGAATTATTCCTGACTTTCCAACAAGGATTTCTTGCAAATAAAACTGGACAATTCCCCTAAAAAAATCTAGACAATTGCGCACATTAGCAAATCAATTACTGTTGTGAAATTCAAATACTTCAAAAAAAATGTTTACTTTAGTTGCTTTTTTTTTTTTGAGGAAATGTTTACTTTAGTTGCTAAAAATAATAATATCATCACTTCAAAAAGATATTACATATTAGTTTATTATTTTAATATTATATATTAGTGTTAATATATTAGTTTATTGTTTTATATTATATAAAGGTGAGTGATAATCTTTATCAACAAAAAGGAAAAGATATCTTGTGAGCTTAACTCAGCTGGTAGGGATATTGCATATTATATGCAGGAGCCGTAGTTTGAACCCTGGACACCGCACTTCTCCACAATTAAATTGTGTGAGCTCTAACCACTAGACTACTTAAAAAAAAAAAAAAAAGATGAGTGATGTATTTAATTATAGGTACTAAAGTGATTCATTTGTTAAGGGTGGTGGCTGCCCCAATTTGGATATACTTAACTCCCTCCCTAAGGATGTTGGTTCCTAAAAGCATGTGTTAAGAAAAGTAAAAGAAGTATTTTTAAATTTTTTGCATTTAATTGATTAAAAAGTTAAAGATTAAAAGCAATGCACACATTCCAGTAAATTATTTCTATATTTGAAACATTAACTTGTGCCCTCAGGGCACAAGTTAACATTACACTTGATACATTGTTACAAGCCAAAAATATTGCTAAAGAGAAGCGATAAAAACACTATGTTTTCAACAATCTCTTATATACTCTCACTCAATTTATTAGGCAATGATTTACACAAAAAGTGATTTGATCTACATTGATTTTATCAAGTAAAAAAAATAGAGTTTTTAAAAGAGAATGTCGATTGCTCTTCTCCTTAATGATAACGTGGTCCTTATGCGTGGTCACTTATTTTACTAATAACTTCGAGAGAAATGATAGTTGTACAATCATTTCGTGATAATTTTTTAACAACTCTCTCTTACTCACATGTAATGTTCTTATACTATCTTCCTTTTTCTTTCTCTATTGTTTTTGAACAATGAAAATAGAAGAAAAAAAATTATCACAAAAATTATATCAAATGGTTGTTCAAATATCACTGCTGTTACTTAAATTAGAAAGTCAATTAGAATAAAGTCAGAGTTAGAAAATGGTTAATAGAGTAAATTTATCCTAGGGATATGAATAGAACAAACCAACGTAAAAGAAGAAAAAAAAAATCCTATTTTTCCTCCTCTCACTTCTTCTAACACGTACGGTACCAGAAACAGAACAAGAAAAGAAAAGCCATGTTCCAACTCCTTGCATGCAATGCAATCTTGAATTCTTGTTCTCAATCTTCCAACTAGGTGAGTTTTCAATTCAAATCTAAGTAATGGTTATGTGAATGAGAAATAAATGATGTTAAAATCAGGGTTTACGAGTAAGAGAACGGAGAGAAAAGTTGTGGGCTGAAAATTCATAAGTTTAGTAAGTAATTGCATGTAATATTTCAATTGTAGAAGAGAATGAAAGGAAGGGTACGTTTATTACTCAATCATATTTTCTAATGAAAGATATCAAAATTGAAAATTGCTTTTCTAACATACAAATACAAATGTTGCTAATAACATATGGAAATTTCGAAAAAGCCCCCAACGGTAGTTAACTACCACTCAAGTAACCGACAACAATTAACTACCGTTGCGTTCTTTTGGGAATACAACAACTTACATTCAACCTTGTTTTTATCATTCAACCTCATTTTTCATCATTCAACCTTTTTTATCATTTAACCTCTTTTTTCAACATTCAACCTATTTTTTATCATCCAACCTCTTTTTTCAACATTCAACCTATTTTTTCATCATTTTTCCCTATAAAAACCTCCTAACCTTCACCATTTTCTCACATTCTCTCCTCCTCACTCTCCTCCCTCCTCTTCCTTCTACAACAATGTTGGTTTTTCATCATTCGCCTTTCATTGAAAGAAGCCTCTTTGAAAATTTGAAAAATTCAAGAGGTTTCTTTGAATTTTACCCCAGGATTTAGGGTTTAGGGTTTATGGTTTGTGGTTTTTTTCTTAGTTTTAACTCAAGTGGAGGTTAAAGAACAAGAGGGCAAAGGTGAGGAACAACTTTGGGTCATCTTGGTGTTGTCTTGTATGAGTATCTTGGAGAAGAGTATCCGAAAGTTCTAGGTTCAATTATGGGTGCTCTCAAGTTGATTGTTAATGTAATTGGCGTGACGAAGATGACTCCACCTATTAAGGAATAAATGTACGAAGAAGATGTCATTGTTAATGTTATTGGTATGACGAAGCAGATTTAGTTTTACCTCATTGTAAATGTATTATTATATTAATAAAATGACATTTTATATCTATTACCTGTGTTCCTTTATTTTTGTTTATATTTGCATTTATTTTAAGATTGTATATTAAATAAACAAATTCAAATAAAAATTGTGTATTAAAGAATAAATAAATTCGAAAAGGACTAATTAAACTCAGCGTGAATTCGAATAAAAATTACGTATTAAATAAATTCAAATAAAAGTTACATTACATACAACCGATAAAAAAAAGTGTGAGGAAGTTTTGGTTATCTAATTCCATTTTAGTTCATAAAAAAGTACATGGATTTAATTCTTATTCATTCTATTCTACATCTCTCTCTTAACACATTTTAATTTCTCAGTTACATAATTAAAAAATAATCAGAGAGCTTGAGAGTAAGAAGAGAGATATTGAGGAGAGTGAATGAAATAATTCAATTTTAAGATTGCATTGAGATATTATTCATGTGGTTTTTTCCGTGGTGATTAGAGTTTAAACCTCAAACCTTATATATATTATGCATTGTCCTTATCAACTGAGCTAACTCGCGAAAACATATTATTCATGTGTTTTTTCACATGTGTAAGAGAGTGTGTTGATGATATTATTCAAGTAATAAAAATGTTGTTATCTCACGGCAGTGCTCGTGTAATCCAGTTAATTATTAGTATTTTTTATTTTATTTTATAAATTATTCTGGTTAATTTTCAAAACCACAATTTTCTCATAGCACGCACATGTTAAAAAGAGATAGATTTCTGTATTTTCAGGCAAGGGACCCCTATCATTTAATCAAACAATTAATAGACATTACAATAATGCACTTCCACATACTGGCTTTCCGGGGTTTGATTTCTTTCAATGAACTGTACTATACTATCTACTAGTGCTACCTTTGAATTTGATGACACCATGTGAAAAACCATAGAGTGTGCATAAAGGTCGTTTATTTTTATTTTCATTTTCATTTTTTTTTGTTACAGGCAATTTATTTTTTTGCATACTACTACTATAATGCTAGCTATTTATGAGTTGCTATTATAGACGGTATAATTAAAACCACCTGCAAAATTATTTTTAGTTTTCTTTATTGGTTTTTGAGGAAACAATACTAGACTGAGGTGCTATAGTATGGACGTCATTGTAAAAACAATAATTTGATATTACGAGTTGTTGTTTTTTATGAGATATATTATGCAATTGTGGTAAAGTATTTATATTAATTTAAATGAATATTGTGAGTTTATATGTAATTTATGAATATTGTGAATTTGTTTATAAATTCATCGTTTTATTTTAAACGGTTTTAAATTTATGTTGTATCGATGTACTATATTAACTTAAATGAATATAATTTATTTTTGTAAAAAATATAAATTAAATTATATAAAATATATTTGTTTGTGAACTAAAAAAATGTTAAACCACACATTTTGGAACGAAAATATGAGACGCATTAAAATCTTAGACATGGGTAGACCCAACTCTACAATTATACCGGCATACTAAATTGTTACCAACCCGACAACTAGATAGATAGGCATTGAATAAATTTCATGTTTTTCTCTTCTTGGCATGTGTTGGTATTAAGATTAAATTGCAAGTTTGAATGATTCCTTTTAAGTTTCCTTTTTATTTATTTATATATATTGCAATAATTTGAATAATATACTCTTATGATACCTTCTTTCCCCAGGACATTTGTTAATTTGCATAAGTTTAATAAAAAAATTCTACTAAATTGTTTTGATGTTGGTCCCCCTTTAGCAAAATTCTTGGCTCTACTGACATCATGCATCCCTAATGTTAATTTACTTAAAGTGAAATGATTCTTTTTTTCTTTTGCATGAACTATCTGACCTAATACACCTCTGAAGAGTCCGCAGAAGATGCCCAACTTAAGGAACAAGAGCAATCTTTGTGCCATAATTTACCATACAGTTTTTACAATCATATAAATTATGCAAAAATATAAAGACGCAAATGTCAAGTGGGTGACCATACTCCCAAGAAATTGGAATAAACTTAAATGATATTGACCAAACTCTTGGACTTGGACGACAAAGGCCAAAAAAATTTCGTTCGTTGGCATGTGATGTCATATGAAGCTGAGGCAATTTCATGAAACCTCATACGGCAGTTTGGCTTTTTTGGTTCAATTATTGATACATGGTTGTAGATGGTTGCTCTTTTGAACTCGCAAATGCACAAACCGTTGCTCCTAGCGACATTTTTTATGTTTTTAAAGGTTTTGAGCTATAACTCATGAATGTTGTTTTTCAAGATAAGGTGCAAATAAGTGGCTAAAAGTGCACCCATCACCTTTGAATTATAAATAGGGAGCTTCTACATTGTAGTCAAAAAATTAACTTTTTTGAAAAAGTTATTTTGTTTAGCCACTCTAAAACTAAATTTTACCTTATTACAAATTAGTCCTCATACAAAATATTAAGGGGAATTTCAATCTTAGTGCACAAATAGGAATCTATGTTTAATTTTGATTTAATCAGAGATACAATTGCAATAAATAAAGATATAATGACACATCTTATAGAAAAATGTGCAATGCACCATATAATCTGACGTGACATAAATTAAATACACAAATGTTCAACAATTGACCATTTAACTTCGCGATAGAATTTTCCTTATAAATTACACCTGTTTAATTATTGGTGTTAGTGGGTTGCTTCACGTTGTTATTGAACGGAGTGGCTGTTTTTTTGTTAGAATGCATGGGATGGATGCATTAGGAAATACCGTTGTGGAAGTGACCAAATGAACTAACTAATATACAAGTTTTTACGGAAAATGATTATTGAGTCATTGCTTGTCAATCTGCCAACCTAACTCAAATTTGCGGTAAGAATTTGCTTTAAAATTGGTAATCTAATCTAATTAGAGGTTGAGAATCATATTCCAGTTTATTGCTGGCCCAGCTTCATTCCATTAGAGGTTTCCAAGAATCTTAATATGAATCAAATTTAATTTACTCTCTTTTTTTTTGTGAATTAATCAAATTTTAACTTGAAATATTTTCTAAAAATAAAAAAAATTAGTTTTGCTCAAAAATAATAAAATGAATATGATCAAATTAAATTTTTCATTCCAAGTTTTTTTTTTGAATCATGGAGTCCAAGCATACCCCTAGAATTAATGAATTTTAACACAAATCAGCGCACCTCAATTCGAAAAGCTTTTTAGCGGATAGTTGTTGTATTTATTTATTTTTGACTAAATTTAGTACAACGTTTATGCATTATTCTTGTTTTAAAAATATAAAAAAAATGTTGCATTTTAAAAATGCCATACAAGGTGTGTGAAGAACAGGCCAATAATACAAAAATCACCATAAAAATATGATAAAATGATTCTACATACAAAAGACCAACTAAACAAAAATCAAAACAAACAACATCAAAAAAGAGCCAAAAGACTCGAGCACCTAAATGCCCTAGGAGTTGGATGAGTACTCATGAAAATCAAAAGAAAGGTCTTTCACATGAGATTTAAGCAACCCCATCAGAGAAGGTTGATGATCTGAATAACATGAATCACATCCATCCGCACCATGATTATCAAAAATAACATTGTTCCTTGATTGTCAAATAGACCGAATAGTAGTCAACCAAATTATGATATTAACCTTATTCAAAAAATTCACGAAATCCACATCCGGATATTTCAATGGACAAGTAATTCCTAACCATAACTAAACACCATATCAAACTTGACCAAATTGAAATTCAAAACATAAATGGTAGATTAATTCCTCCCCACAATGAAACATCACACATGATTGTGAATCCATTGATAAAATGTAACGACTAAACAAATTAACCATCTTGTTCAACAAACTCCTTACAAATAGACAATATAACATTCTTTATTCTTTATAATCCTTAGAAGATTTATTGTTTCCAGTTTTTCAAAACTATTGATAATGTCTAAAGCACTGTATTTAAGTTGTATTCTTTATTCTTTATATATGTATTTGCAACGAAGTGCATTTGACCCAATGTGATTAATATTGATATCCCTGTTTCTTCACCATCCAAAATAATGTAAGACTTATTCGAACACATTTTATTTCAACCATCTTAATCCGTCCTTTTCATAAAAAAATCTTGAAGTAGCTTTTTTTACTAAAATAAAATGGTTGTAGCTAGCAACCCACCATGACAGTGTTTAGAAGATGGAGCGAGTGGAAAAAGAAAAAGAGAGTGCGCGCGTGAAGTATTTCCCGCGGCTATTAAATGAGTCGGGTCGTTTTTAACAGCAAACAACACAACTACTATACTGCGCTTTAAGGAAATCACCCACTCACTCTGTGAACTGTGAACATACATTAATACTTCAACTACCTATCCATCCTTCACTCATAACAAGGAACAACTCCTACTCATTCATTCATCTCAATCACATTCTCTCTCTTTCCTCTTTTCGCAATGTGGAACTCGGCGGAAAACGCCTTCGCCAGATCGGAGTCATTTCGGGAATCCGGAGAAGACGAAGAAGCTTTACGCTGGGCGGCTTTGGAAAGACTTCCAACTTACAAACGAGCGAGAAGAGGAATCTTCCAGAATCTCGTCGGTGATAAGAAAGAGATCGACGTAACTCAACTCCAAGCGCAGGACCACAAACTTATTCTAGATAGGCTTGTTCACGTCGTTGATAATGATCCTCAAAGATTCTTCCACCGTATGCGAAGCCGATTCGACGCGTAATTATACCTTTTCTTTCATCATTCCTTTTTATTTTCACTTTTTGTTTTTTTCAAATTAACTTTAATAAAGTGAAAAGTTCATGTTTGGATCATTCGAATCTATTCTTTTTTTTTTTTTTTTTTTTTTTTTTTTTTGTTTTTTCTGAGCAAAACAAAATTCACTAAATATATATTTGGATTTACTCATGGAAGAGGTAAAAGTGATTTCAAGATTTAAAGTTGATTTTCGTATCTTTTATTAGTTATAATTGATTTTCTAATTTGCAACTTTTGCCCTTGAAAGTGATCTTTACCCTCGACTTAATTGTTTACAATGGATACAAATATAAATCATTTTAATTAACCGATCCTATTTTAACTAAAATTAATTTACAAAAATAAATTTAATCATTATCATTTTTTTGACTCGAAGAATTAAAGAGAATATGATAAATTCATGGTGAGCCACCGTAATTTTGTATCCAAACATGCAATTAGATGGTTCTTTTTTCGATTTTCATTTTCATTTTTCACTCTAGCTTTGGCTGTATAAGATATGTAGGTAACTCACATCAAAATCTAAATTTAGATAATTAATGTCACTGAATGTGTTTTACTTGATGCATGATCTCCACAGAGTACACTTGGCATTTCCAAAGATTGAAGTTCGATTTCAAAACTTAACAATTGAGACATTTGTACATGTGGGAAGCAGAGCTTTACCTACCATTCCAAATTTCATCTGTAATATGACTGAGGTGAACTTTATTATTACTTTCTTTTTTTTTTTTTTGGTTTACCACTTCAATTAGTTTAGAGCATAGCTCGATAATTTGATTTTCATATTGTGATTAGGCTCTGTTAAGACAATTGCGGTTATACAGAAGAAAGAGAAGCAAATTGACTATTCTTGCTGATATCAATGGGATTATCAGACCTTCGAGGTCAGTGTTGAAAGTTACTACTCTTTTACCAAAGTCACAACCAAGCATGTATTGTTAACCACACTTTGACATTTCATTGCTTACATCTTTAGACGTCGTGGGAACTTTTATTCCTTGTTGGTTGTTGGTTTGGTAACATAGTTCTCATATACTAATAATTTTATTTTTTTTGACAAAATATACTAATAATCATATGTTTTTTCGTTAATCGATCCAAATGGATTTTTTTTATTTAATTAGTAAGTCCTTTTTTTTGTATGCCACGTCAATGTAAAGATTAAAAATTAAATTAAATTGTGAACCAATTGATCATCAATTGATAGTAAAAGTTGATTTTCTTTTTGTTGGTCGGGGTTCGAACCTCGGACCTTGCATATATTATTTATTGTCTATACCAATTAAGCTAAGCTCACGAGAACAGTAAAAGTTGAATTTAATCAATAACTAAATATTGCGTAAAAAAAAATCAATACCTAAATATGTTTGTAGTTCATAAAAAATTAACTATTTGAATTTAGTCCCACATAAAATTTATTCAATTATAGTACTTATTTTGCTTTTATAGGGTGGGGACTAAAAGTATCAAACTTTTGGTAGTAATAAAATGTGTGTAGGGATTAATCAGTGTTTTTGGGGGCAAAGATCCTCACCATTTATAAAAATAAATGAAAAATGCAATTTGGAAAGAGATAAACACAAAAAATAGGCGGTGGGTCCTATTATTGAGTGGGTCCCACCATCATTAATTATTTTTGATTTTTTATGTGTTTTTATCTCTCTAAATGGAACAAATGGAGAAGATTATAAATGGAGAGAATCTTAACAGGGTAAAAATCATCTCCATTTGGTATAATAAATGGAGGATGCAATTTATAGAGAGATAGACACATAAAATATACAGTGGGTCCTACTATTAAGTGGGTCCCACCATCATTAATTACTTTTTAGCTTTTCGAATTTTTTTTGTATCTATATCTCTCCAAATGGATGAAATGGAGAGGATCTTAACTAACAGGTATTTGTTAAGGAAACAAAAAAGGTAAATTTTGTATTGAAAATAATATTTTTCACACTTTTTTTCCAATTTTTTTTTACACTTTTAAGATATTGACTATATAAGTTTCGAGATAGTCTTACTATATTTGGTTCTTTAATAAGTGCCTTGGGGTCACTTGTTAGAATTTTCCTTAAAAATATATTTAACTTCTTAAACAAACTACCTTAAAAGTTAGTTACATAACATCATATTTAAACTTTTTTTAAAGGAAAAATAAACATATCCCCGTGAGCTTAGCTCAGTTGGTAGGGATATTGCATTTTATATGCAGGGGTCGAGGTTCGAACCCCGGACACTCAATTTCTCCACAATTAAATTGTGAGAGCTCCAGCCACTAAGTTACTTGACAAAAAAAAAAAGGAAAAATAAACATTAAATATATAAATATTTACAAATCATAATTAAAAAATTATTACTTAACTAAAAAATTTAATTTTTTAAATGTTTTTTTTTCTTCCAAAGTAGTATATTTATTACAAATAAAATATTATTTATATTATCAAAACTAATATTTCTTATTGTTTTTAATTTATGTTTCTTATATTTTTCTGTATTGGTACTACACACATATACTTCTCACTGGAAAATAAGGATATTCCTTTCATTGCATGAATGGTGTGTATGTGGCAATGTGTTATTCTTGTTTCTGTATGTTGTACATGTTTCATGTTTGATAGATTGTTGTTTTGTTATTCTTGCAGGCTAACGTTGTTATTGGGTCCGCCAAGCTCTGGAAAAACAACATTGCTTTTAGCTCTTGCTGGCAGACTAGGACCTGGTTTGCAGGTTTACTAAGCTTTTTAATTGCATTGAACAAATCCTAATACCGTTCCTATATGTATGGTCACTCAACTAATATGCCAACATCATAGAAATTCTTGCTAGTCACACTGTTTAATCCTGCAGCAAACTATGCAGTACAGAATGATTGTTAAAAACTTGACTGTAAAAAGAAACAATGTAAAACAATACGTGAGTGAGTTGCACATAAAGTTTATTTTGAAAATAACTACCAATCCTTCATTTTCTATTCGACCAGTAACATTATTTTGTATACCTTTTGTACTAGAGAAAGAATGCTTACACCGAGGCCACAATAGGCTGTTTGGAAATTGGAATTAATGAGAACAACTCTCTCAATTCTTTATAGCCTGAGACACTATTTTTGGTGCTTTGCTACACTCTGCTTGGATTTACCTCTAGTAGTATTAGATGCAGAATAGCATCATTTAGTATAAAAACATCGGTCATAAGTAATTGGTAGAATGGAAGACTGAAGTGACCAACTAGACTGCACTCCACTCCTTTATGGAAATAGAATTTTTTTGTGCATGGGTGCCTTCTCCATTTGATTCAGATGATGATTTCTAAATAGATTAAATAGTGACCTATACTTACTGTACTAGTATACTACGATCCTGAATTTAAGACTTGGTTTTCTTTGCATCTAATTTTTGTTCTTTCACTCCCTTTGAAGATGTCAGGGGACATTACCTACAATGGACATGGTTTGAATGAGTTTGTTCCTCAGAGAACATCAGCTTATGTCAGCCAACAAGATTGGCATGTAGCAGAGATGACTGTGAGGGAAACTCTCCAGTTTGCTGGTTGCTGTCAAGGCGCTGGATTTAAATTCGGTGTGTTTTTTTGTAATCATGTTAACTTATGCTCAATTTGTTCTTTTAGAGGCTGATTACTAAGTTCTGGTGTCTTACCAGATATGTTGATGGAACTTGCTAGAAGAGAAAAGAATGCTGGAATAAAACCTGATGAAGACCTTGATTTATTCATGAAGGCACATACTCATTCTTTTTTTCTTCCCTTTAATGGGAAAATATCTCGTTTTTTTTCCTTTTCAAAATAGACATTATAAACTGCATTCATGGACACAAATTAATCTACTCAAGATGCATTTTGCAGTCATTAGCTCTCGGTGGACAGGAAACAAATCTTGTGGTTGAGTACATCATGAAGGTATTCCCTAAATACTGTTACTCTTGGATGCACAGTGAGCTGTCATGTGATTGTGACCTGAAATATTTGTTGCCTTGTTTTTTATTTTGGAATACTATTTCTACTTATGGAATTCGTGATACAAAATAAAATTGTTGAGATACCAATGACTTACAAAGAATCCTAAAAACACAATTGTGGACATCCAATAAAGAAGAAAAAATATCCCCAGAGCCTAATTCCAACATGTTATTAACTTCTTTGGCAAGTTATCTAAAAAAAATATTCATAAGATGAATTATGTGTGTATGTATATGATTATTTCATTGTTTAGTTCTAAGTACTAAAATATTTCTCACAAAGATATTAGGTTTGGACATGTGTGGTGACACATTGGTGGGGGATGAAATGCTCAAGGGAATCTCAGGAGGACAAAAGAAGCGGCTTACAACAGGTTAGTGAAGTGTACTAGTGCGTAACCCTGTCTTTTGTACTAGCGCCTTAGATACATTTGCAATATGCTAATCAGTTGATGTCTGATTTACAGGCGAATTACTGATTGGACCAGCAAGAGTGCTGTTCATGGATGAGATATCAACTGGTTTAGATAGTTCAACTACATATCAGATTATCAGATATCTCAAGCATTCAACACACGCACTTGATGCAACCACAATCATATCTCTTCTTCAACCAGCTCCAGAGACCTATGAATTGTTTGATGATGTCATTCTTTTGTCCGAGGGTCAGATTGTATATCAGGGGCCGCGTGAGGCTGCTATTGAATTTTTCAAACTTATGGGATTCAGTTGTCCTGAGAGAAAAAATGTAGCAGACTTCTTACAAGAAGTGAGTAGCAGTGATATTTGAATGAATATTTCTTATACATTTTAACTTAAGTGGCTGTTCAGACTTAAAATTCGTATCAACAGGTCACATCTAAGAAGGATCAAGAGCAGTACTGGTCCGTTCTCGACCGCCCTTACCGGTACATTCCTGTCGGGAAATTTGCCCAAGCATTTTCCTTGTATCGTGAGGGAAAGCTTTTGTCTGAGGAACTAAATGTTCCTTTCAATAGGCGCAATAATCATCCAGCTGCCTTGGCAACTTGTTCCTATGGAGCAAAAAGGGGTGAACTTCTCAAGATTAATTATCAGTGGCAGAAGCTTCTCATTAAACGCAATGCATTTATTTACATTTTTAAATTTGTTCAGGTAATGCTACCATTATAAAATCTACGGTACAAGAATATTTGCTTTTTCTTGTAATCTCAGATTCTTCTTTGTTATGTGTTTGAACTCGTGACCCTTTCTTTTCATTATTTTAATTCGACTTCTTCGATATGCGTTTGTAACTATGTAAGGTTTATGTAGCTGATATTGACCTTTACTTACTATTTTCAGCTGATTTTGGTTGCTTTAATTACAATGACTGTTTTTTTCCGAACAACGATGCACCATGATACAATTGATGACGGAGGCCTATACCTTGGAGCACTGTATTTTTCTATGATTACTATTCTTTTCAACGGTTTTACGGAAGTGTCAATGTTAGTTGCAAAGCTTCCAGTTCTTTACAAACACAGAGACTTTCATTTCTATCCTAGCTGGGCATATACACTCCCTTCTTGGTTCCTTAGTATCCCAACTTCTCTTATGGAGGCTGGATGCTGGGTACTGGTATCGTACTATGCCAGTGGATACGATCCTGCATTTACCAGGTAATTAATCTTATGTTCACTTAGTGTTTTCATGTATTCTAAGAGTTTCTCTTGAGTAACTATTTTTGTGTCTATCTTGATCTGCAGATTTCTTCGGCAATTCTTGCTTTTTTTCTTTCTGCATCAGATGTCTATAGGTTTGTTTCGCTTGATAGGATCCTTGGGTCGGAATATGATAGTAGCCAATACCTTTGGATCATTTGCCATGTTGGTTGTAATGGCTCTTGGCGGGTATATAATTTCAAAAGGTTAATCTCGAACTGCAATCTCTGAATGTTTCAAAATTCGTTTTGGTAAACTAATTTTCTGACTGTAACTTATTTTGAGGCAGACCGTATACCAACTTGGTGGATATGGGGCTTTTGGGTTTCTCCTTTGATGTATGCACAAAATTCTGCTTCTGTAAATGAGTTCCTTGGACATTCCTGGGATAAGGTATAATCCTTGTTGTGATTGTGATTATTTGTTTCTTTCAGATGATAATGTTGTGAAGGGATGATATGATTTTTACTCAACATGAATTCTCTTCAGCAATTTCCTTACTGCATCTATAAGGACTTATGTTACTATTTAATCTCGTTTACAGAATGTTGGAAACCAGACCATTTATCCATTGGGCAAGGCAGTGTTAAAAGCAAAGAGTTTGTATTCTGAAAGCTATTGGTATTGGATTGGTCTTGGAGCATTGGTTGGATACACAGTTTTATTCAACCTTCTATTTACAATCTTCTTAGCTTACCTTAATCGTAAGACTCGTCATTCTATATATAATCCCTCTAATTGTCTAATGTTGTGGTGCCTTCTGGAACTTCATAGACCAAAATAACTTTGTTAGAGAGACAGATTTCATGATATCTTGCTCTCTCAATATTTGCTTCAGCTCTGGGAAAACAACAACCCGTCGTCTCAAAGGGTGAGCTGCAAGAAAGAGAAAAGAGAAGAAATGGTGAAAATGTTGTTATTGAGCTGAGAGAGTACTTGCAGCATTCGGCATCAAGTGGTTTGTCAATATAAATTTCAGATTATACATTTAGTTTTTACATGACTGTATGTGTATAGACCGGACATAACATTTTATCCAACTGTCTTATCTTCTCAGGAAAGCATTTTAAGCAAAAAGGAATGGTTCTCCCATTTCAACCCCTTTCTATGGCTTTCAGCAATATCAATTACTATGTGGAAGTTCCTTTGGTACGTAAACAAATTATTTTTATTTTTTTAAAATAAATCAGGTAGACTAAATGCTTTTTGGTTCATTTATTGCTTCAGGAGTTGAAACAACAAGGGATATCAGAAGACAAACTGCAGCTGCTTGTTAATGTTACTGGAGCTTTTAGGCCTGGTGTGTTAACAGCATTGGTTGGAGTAAGTGGTGCTGGGAAAACCACTCTGATGGATGTATTAGCTGGAAGAAAAACTGGTGGTATCATAGAAGGGAGTATATATATAGCTGGTTATCCCAAAAGACAAGATTCTTTTGCAAGAGTGTCTGGTTACTGTGAGCAATCTGATGTGCATTCCCCTGGCTTGACTGTCTGGGAATCCTTACTATTTTCTGCTTGGCTTCGATTATCTTCAGATGTTGACTTGGATACACAAAAGGTGAGGCATGGTGACAAACGATAGTATGGCCATTCTTCATTTTATAGAGACAAGCGCGAAATAAATTTTAACATTTTTGATAAAAAAAAATAACTTTTCGAGGGTTTTGATTACCAGGCCTTCGTCGAGGAGATAATGGAGCTGGTGGAGCTCACACCACTAAGTGGAGCACTAGTTGGTCTCCCTGGAGTTGATGGTCTGTCAACAGAACAACGAAAGAGGTTGACTATAGCAGTGGAACTAGTTGCCAACCCTTCTATGGTCTTCATGGATGAACCCACGTCCGGATTGGATGCCAGGGCTGCAGCCATTGTGATGAGAACTGTGAGGAATATTGTAAATACTGGGCGAACGATTGTCTGCACCATCCATCAGCCTAGCATAGACATATTTGAATCCTTTGATGAGGTATTTTCCTTAAGAGAGGGCATTACAAGCATTTCATTTAAAATTGAGAATTTGAAGTTGTGTCTAATAGTAGGCAACATCGCCACTCCATCCCTTCCCCTTGCTTACTTTTGTGTTGATACTGTTATGTTATGTATGTTGTTATACCACAATTTCTTTCTATTTTGTTCATTTGGATATGTAACACTACATGTATCTTTCGTGTATACAAGTTTCTGTCATTCTGTCTCTAATTCGAATTGATTGATGGTTTCTGAGAGAGCACATGTTATATTTCTATCTGAACTTCTCTATAACACTTGATATAATCTAACAAATTTGTTGAAATCTCAATTTCTTTTACAGCTTCTGTTTATGAAGCGGGGAGGAGAGCTTATATACGCTGGCCCACTTGGCCCTAAATCAAGTGAACTAATCAGTTATTTTGAGGTCAGCTGAGGCTTGCTTAGGTCTCTTGATTGTTCTATATGGTTTATGGTTCAAAGGCGAATCCTCAATTATTTATAATGTTTATATCTATGTAGGCGATCGAAGGAGTTCCAAAGATCAGATCTGGATATAACCCTGCGACATGGATGCTGGAGGTTACTTCTTCAGTAGAAGAAAACCGTCTGGGAGTTGACTTTGCAGAAATCTACCGCAACTCGAGTTTATATCAGTATGTGTAGTTCTTAGCTGCAACTTTTGTACATGAATTTTTTTATATATGTTAATATACCTTCTTTTTCTTCAGATATAACCAAGAGTTGGTCGAAAGATTGAGCATCCCATCTAGTAACTCGAAAGAATTGCATTTTCCAACGAAGTATTGTCGGTCACCTTTTGAGCAGTTCCTAACTTGTCTTTGGAAGCAAAATCTATCTTACTGGCGTAACCCACAGTACACTGCTGTTCGCTTCTTCTACACTTTCTTCATCTCATTGATGCTTGGGACGATATGTTGGAGATTTGGTGCCACAAGGTCCTTTTCTTGTTTTTTCCCTTTTTTTTTTGTTTAATTTCTTTTTATATATTCAATTTCAAATAACAACCTGTTTCAAATGCTTCATTTGTCCATTTTTTATTATTTTGTACATCTCTGCTACGTTTTCCTGGTACAAGTCGGTAGTTATGATATGATGGATCTTAGTTTTTAGTAAACATAAAAAAAGCCCTGCAAGACACTAGTAATTAGTTGACAGAATCGGTTGGTTAGTCAGAATGCAGCAGAGACAAATTTACTGATTCAAGTTTTAGAGTAACATGAGATTAAGAAATTATCTAAACAACCAAATGGTAGGAAAAATGGTAGACAAAAAGGTCGATAAAATGCTGTTCAAGATGTCTGAAGGTTCATGGAATGTTTAGAACGATATACTAATATAGTTTGTTTATATGCATATTTTGTTCTCTTACCATCAACCTTTTGCAACACTCATATTTGTATTTTTACAGGGATACACAGCAAGATCTATTTAATGCCATGGGATCTATGTATTCGGCGATCCTCTTCATTGGCATCACAAATGGCACAGCTGTTCAACCTGTTGTTTCAGTGGAAAGATTTGTTTCATATAGAGAAAGAGCTGCAGGGATGTACTCGGCTTTATGTTTTGCATTTGCTCAGGTATTTTTTCAGATAGCATTGCTTACAAAGTGCCTGGAACCTGCAGTTTCCCATAAGTTGACTGATGCGTTATCCTCCATTGTGCAGGTTGTGATTGAGTTCCCTTACGTGTTCGCACAGGCTATCATATACTCTTCAATATTCTATTCCATGGGTTCATTTGTCTGGACTGTTGATAGGTTCATTTGGTACTTATTCTTCATGTATTTGACTATGTTATATTTTACCTTTTATGGGATGATGACTACTGCTGTCACACCAAATCATCATGTTGCTGCCATCATCGGTGCTCCATGTTATATGTTGTGGAACCTTTTCAGTGGTTTTATGATTCCTCACAAGGTATGGAAACTGAAGCTTTATTGCTTCCATTTACAGTTTCGGTCGCTCTCAAAACAATAATTTTGTGGACTACCTTGATGTAATGTTTTTTGAGAATTATCCGTCATCGAATAACTTATCTCTCCTTGAAATTTACAGAGAATCCCTATTTGGTGGAGATGGTATTACTGGGCAAACCCTGTAGCCTGGACTTTGTATGGTCTCCTAACTTCACAGTATGGTGACGATGATAAGTTGGTGAAGCTAACCAATGGAAAATCGGTACCCATAAGACTAGTACTCAAAGAAGTTTTTGGGTACAGGCATGATTTCTTGTGCGTTGCTGCTACTATGGTAGCTGGTTTCTGCATACTTTTTGCATTTGTATTTGCCTATGCAATTAAATCCTTCAATTTCCAAAGGAGGTGATGGGATGGACTTTGCTATTAGTTTTCCAATACATCGTAAAATAAGTGTCAAAAGTGTATAGGGATATAATTAATTTATAGCAGAGAGATCTTGTGTGCTTTGTAAACCAATAACAACACAATATCGAAATTATTTTGTTTTACATAATTCAGAGGCATATTTGTTGTAAAGTGAAGTGATGTATTATTGGTTGGTAGGCTTTCCTGTTAGATATATATAAGTAGTACTTGAGATTATTTATTTACTCTTTGGTTTAGTGTATACAAGTTTTTCTGCAGTTATATTGAATAATCAATCATACTCGTGAATATGTCATATAGTTCTTTACTAATTCAATTAATTTTGTATTTTGTCTCTTATATATGATATGTGAGAGGTAATGTGTGGCAAACATTTTTCTAGTCTCTTTGATGGAGAAAGAAAGAAAAAAGTGCTAGGGACTCAACAGGAAAGGAAAAAATTACTTGGGAGTTCATTCATTGATGTGAATTGTGAACATATGAGAGGTGGGATAAGGAAAAAGAAGAGCTATTATGTAATAAAGAGTATGGTGAGAGGTGGGTGAATTTACATCGACTCCTACCTTTTTTTCTTTTAATAGTTTGTGTGTTATTGTTAACATTTTTCAATTTTGAATAATTGAAATATATTTGAAACATGTGTTTGTTTGATTTTTTTGGTTTTGACGTAGATGTTAAAGGATGCTATTTGAGACAAAATAAGAAATCTTAAGCTAGTTTTATCGCTATTAACGTGGCCTAACTACTCTAGGTAAAAACCACCACCCCAAATGGTTATTTATTTGAAGGCATATGATTGTATTTTCAAGATTGTCATGTGAGTGCTAACACTATAGTGGTGACTACCTAACTTTGAAATCAAAAGGAATAGACCTAATGTAAAAAAATATATATATATATATATATATATATATATATATATATATATTAGGAACTGTTTTTAAAAAATTAGTTAAAAAACAAAACATATCAAAATTACTAAAAAAAATTATGTGGTGAAAGGTGAAGGTGAAAAGTTATGGTTAGTATTTGAACAAAATATGTAGAGGATATTATATTTCCCAAGCATAATAACAAAACATAGCATTCCTTTCTATTTTCCTGAGATTTACCACTTTTATTTTATACACTTTCTAAACCCAAATGTAAGAAAACCGCATTACTTACATTGGCAAAAATTCAAAACATGCCATTTACTGCTTGTAGCATAAGACCTATATATGAGCAAGTCTGAACAAAAATTCATATACGGAAAACCACTCCCTATGTTTGTTGCCTGAAGGAATGTAAACCTATATTATCAACAGCAAATGCAAGTCACTTCCAGATCTTGAAAGTCCTATCATGACTAACTGAAGCCACCAATCCAGTAACATTTGATACTGCCAATGCAGATACAAGCTTGTCGTGTGCAGGCACAATAAGTTTTTTCCTCTCCACAAAGTCCCAGAGCATAAGCGACTGAATTAGAAAGAAAGATAATGAATGTCGTATCGGTCCAGAGTCAAAATAGTATGTATTATTCTTTGATATAGTAATAATATGACAATAGATAACTTACCTCACTGCAGCAAATGATCAAAATATCGTAGCTCGGATGGAAAACGCAGGTCTTGAATTTGCTCTCAGCTGCATTCAATTGCGTAATACATGCCCCGCTGCCATCAGATCCAATGGCCCAGAGTTTAACCAGATCATTACAAACAGATGCCAGATAATTTCCAGAAGAGTGCCAGCACACTGAACGAACAAGGCTCATATGGCCCTAAAATTGATAAATCATGGATGGTCAGGAGCTACATTACGAGGAGGGAGAGAAAAAATGAGAGATAGAGAAAGATGACATTGATGGATAACACTTTGATGTTGGAAATGTATTTACTGTTTGTGCAAATTAAAGCTAAGTAAAAGAAATTAACTGATCTTAACCTATTATTTTAGGGATTGGTAGTCAGACTATCATTACCAAGATGAAAAATATAGCATCATTTGAGGTCAAATAAAACTTGAATAAAATCACAAACAGACAAATGCAAATGCAAACACAAAATTCACAGCTGACCTGCAATTTAAATCTGCAACTCAGACTTTCTGCGTCAAACATGAGTATTAGATTATTTACTGCGGCTGCAAGAACCTTTCCCAAACCAGGTTGAAATCTCACCTGAGTTACACCACCCTGATAAAGTATTGGAAAATTTAAATTAATTTCAATCAATCTATAATTGTACGTTGGGATCTGCTTCATAATATCTGTTTGAGATTTCTTACCTTGAAAATCCCAATACAACTACCATTTGCAATATTCCAATATCTTATCTCCTTATTATCACATGAACAAATAAGGCCATGTTTACTTGGATGAAAGTCTAGTGACAGCACAGCTGTATTCCCTGTAAATGTCCGAAGAGAATGACCAGGCTGCAAAGTGTAATAAAAATTTCATTAATATGATAAGAGTAAAAAAAAAATCATTTAATAAAAAGAACATCTTAACTGATATAAGAAAAGTCAATGTGATGCACCATAAGACTAAAAAATGATAAATCATAGGAATTAAATCTAAAGCAGATCCAGGAGGTCTTTTAAAGCTAGTTAATTTTCAACAGTAATACCAACATAATCAACTTTGCCACTTAGTTGCATAACTGATGCTAAGATTAAGTTACAGCCTTGTAACATTCGAATACGTAAGGAAAAACGAAAAAAAATTACTAGCTAGCAAACAGCATGAATGTAAGGGAAATGCAAGAACCAACTACAGGTTGATTATTAGCAGAGGACACTCAAGCCCCTCTATCTTTGACATATATCCTTTACTTCTAATCATTTGTTATCAAACACTAGTACTCAGATTAATCCAATAAGTTTTACTTACCAATTTATTAATGACAATATTAGACTATAGTCCCATGCTTAAATTTTAATATAAGACAGAGGAAAAGAGTGTTGTAGAAGAAACAAAAGGTAAATGACAAAGAGGGCGTAAATGTGATGATTAATACAATAAGATGTTTAAGGAGTGAGATTAGAAATGGGTTATAGTTTTCACGGCAAAGATTTATATCATAAAAGTAAAATCCTGATTATTTTCTCAATCTCTATTTAAATCCAAATTGGTCGATAATTACTATAAAATTGAATTTGAATCATGAAAATCTAAACTTACATTATTAACATCCCAAACCTTTACAGATTTATCGGCTGAGGACGTAGCAACATAGAACATGCTTGGGCTAAATCTAACATCAGTTATCCGTTGAGTGTGCTCTTCAAGTGTAGATTTCAGGTTAAACAATTTTGTGCACCATAGAGAAGCCTGCATCTCATAGCAGGTTAACAAATTCAAATTAATAAACAAAAATTTCTTTAAACAAACACTAAATATAACAATATTGCTGAATAGAGATCATTTCAAAATTAAAAGTTGGATCGACCCAGAATATACCTTTTTATCACGACCACCAGTAACAAATAGTTTTCCATCCGAGGAGAAGTGACAACAGTCAACTTTATCTGAACTAGCCAATCCATGCTTGATCTCATTAAATGAGCATCCTAATGAAAAGCAGACCATTCAAATTTGAAACCGTATGCTTTTCCATATAGCCATATAGAATTCCAGTCCATCAAGTGTCTATTGAATCGGGATGTTTTTTGGAAGGGGGAAGGGAGGGTGGACAATTCAAAACTATCAGATTTATCATACCTTGGCCAACTCGTCCATTATGGTCTGCATCAGCAAGAGATGAGAGTGACTCAAAATTGTCCGCCAAAAATCCGTTGCTCTTGAGATGGTCCATATGAGCCTGCCAAATAACAATTACCTTGAGGTCAAGTAGTTTTTTCAGGATGCCTAGATTATTGTATGCTACATGTCCACTGTATTAATGGAGTGACGATTACAAAGATAAGCATAACTCAAATGTGCTGATATATTTACTCTTAAAAGTCAAGATTTCCTTGTTTTCTAGGGGGGGACATGATCATTATGCATGCTAATATTAACAAATAAAAAGTAGCTTTTCAGAGCCTATAAAGAACATTTCATTCTATGGACAATAGAAACATAAGTTTTCAAAAAGGAAATGGTGCAATGTTAGGATGGTAAAATCAGGCAATGTATTCAGGTAGGATTTTGAGAAATTGCATGAATAATAGTCTCTGACCAATTGATTCTGTGTTGATGCAAGTGAGCCCAAACCATTCTGTTGCCAAGTTGGCAGTCGTGTCTGCATAGTTGGTGTAGAGGGTGAACCAGAAGATGATCCCATTGTGTTTGCAGTTCCAGAGCTATTGGCAAGACCTGAACATGATCCTACTTTTCGTTTTTGCTTCCGTTCGACTTGACTTTTGGAAGCCTAAAATTCACACACACACTCATTAAAACTTAATGGAATACAATTATAGTGGTGGAAAACTTAATACAACTCAAACATAGGGTTGGTTGATACCTTATGGGTCATATCTAAGTCCAGATGAGGCAATTCAGGGAATCCAATTTGTGCAGGTGTTACAATATTGGGAACGGAACCACCTACAGAATTTGATTGGCCATCGTTCCAAGGAACCATATTTTGATTATTTACAAGCACACTTGGTCTTTTGCCATCAAAACCACTGACAAATGGATTAACTAAATCCTGCTGTGCCTGAAACATAAGTTGCTGCCGTGGTGAAAATTGATTGGAAGATTGTGAAGGCAGAATCAAATTATGCTTATGAAGAAGTTCCGCATGATGCTCATCCAGTCCCTAAAATAATTGAGATCTAATCAGAAATAGGATTGCTCACCCAGTGGAAAGAACATTGATGCACCTAAATAACATAGATGGATATAAGAAAAGGTGAAGATGAGAAAGATAGTCTATATTTTTGTTGTTTTTTCACTTCCTCACAGCTGAATTTAAAGCCCAATTAATTAATAAACTAAAAAATCCATGATTTCATATCACAGCCGATTTTTGGTAATTTTCACTTCACATTGACTTCTTGTATAATAAGTTAAATCTCTATAACAGAAAGTGTAGTTGTTCTGCACAAGCCAAGTAGAGAGACTTCCTTATTATTAAACTAGGACGATGATCAATCAGACAGGTAATGTCCCTTCGCTGTTATGATAAAGTTTACTTCATTAGTATATAAAAATTTATGTTGTTGTAAGAAAAGTACCGAATAACATTAAATGCATGCATACCATTATTACAAATGATCTAAATGACACTTGGTGTACCTTTATCAATATGAGAAAGTATATTTCAACCTTAAAATGCTAAATATTCAAAACTAAAAAGAAAATTACTAAATATTCAACCTTAAAATGCATCCAAGGACAAAGCTAATAAATATTACTGTGTAGAAATTTAGACAAGACAATGTTATCTATCGAGTGAAGAATGAAATTTATATAATCCAATGAAGTAACCTCACTGCACCACTGAATGCCATTTTCCCTAATATATCCAGCTTTCTACTTTGAATTTAGCAAATCAATGAACCATGAGAGATAGACTGGGGGAATGTCACACTAGCCAACAGGAAGAAAGAAAAAAAAAATCACAATGTTGTTACGGAGAATTAAGCCAAAGTCTTACTGCTAAAGGCCACCCTTTCAGAGTCAAGTCGCTACCACCTTGATTTGAACCTAAAATGAGTTGTAAAGAAAAAATCAAATGTATATCCTAAAATTATGCCATTACAATATAATGCAGATAAAAGAAACATCATTTGAGAGGTGTCATATAAAGCAAGTATGCACCAAAGCTGGGAATGCTGAATATTTCAAGAATGGAAGCAAACAATAAAATATGAAAGCTGACATAATCCAGTTAAGGTAATAGAACAAGGCAACTCCCTATCAATCAAGTCTATGTTAGGAGAAGCCAAATAAAGAGGAAAATAGGAAAAATATGTATCTGTCATAGTTGTCAGGTGTTATAAGTGACAGACTGACAGTAGTTAGTTAGGAGGTAGTTAGGGGGAGGGAAAAGTTGTTGCAAGGGAGTCTCAGTTTATTAATCGGACTATCGGAGAGTTTGATAGAGAGAAGGCATCTTTTGTCAAGTAATAGTTGAATGGGAGGTTGCGTTTTTCTCAAACTATTTGTGAGTTCATTGAATTTCAACAAATATACCTTCAGAGGGAATTTTTCTTATATGATATACGTTAAGAGTTCAAATCTGGTTCCAGTTCTATCATAAGATGTTCACTCCAATAGCTTAAAATAGCTTAGAAGCATTTTGCTGGTAGCCAAGTCCAATTTATAATTTTGCGGAACAACTACTACAACGTAACTATTTACAACCTAAGATAATATGAATGATGACTTTCAGCCTTTCAGGCAACAACAACAAATAAATCCAGTAGCATACACTTTCCAAAAAAGGGACTGAAAATTAGTTGGGAATTAAAAATATTGAAGCCAGTTTACAATAACACAGAGAGTGAATATCTTTAAAGGTCCCTTATTGAACATACCGAGTCCGCTATTGAAAGACTAACAAGAAAACGTGAACTAGGTAATGTTAAATTCAACATGAAACAACAAAATCAGTACCATGAACACTGTAAATGGATCCTTCTGAAACAACAGCTCGAGACCTCATCATTGCAATCATACCACTGTGCATGGCCTGATTCAGAACAAAAGACGGTTAATACAGCAGATCGTTGTGAATTTATATGGGGGTAACACGCAAATCAAGAAAAAAAAAGTTATGTTCATGATTACTTGTGTAAACCCTGGAAGTTGCTGGTTCTGATTTTGATCCTGTTGAAGTTTCTCTTGTAAAATGCTAAGTGCATTGGCCAATGTTTGTCTGCAAACAGAATTTTACAAATTTGCAAATTCAGCCCAAAATGAGATAAGCATCATCAAGAACAAAATGACATGAATAACTAATAATCTCATCAAAGACAAATGATTAGTAGGCACCCTGAAGGCTGTCCACCAGTTATTGGTGCTATTTCGTTCAACAACAAGGCACAATCCTCGTTTGGAAGCTGACCGCGGGTATAAGCATTCATTATCTGTATATTAAATGGTATAAAGTAGAAATAATATCATGTTGTGATAGAAATCATATAAAAAAACCAGGTCTATATTATAATCTTCGAACAAACGTAATACCTTAAAGGTCCTGTCATCAAAAGCATTTCCCTGAAGGGGAGACTTCAACCTGTCCTCATTTAGTTTTGTTGCCATTGTATTAGAAGTAACCCGGTTCTGCCTCACCATAGGAGCATTGTTTATGGGACAGAGAACATTGCCATTAACACCTTCTTGAGTTTCAGCCCCATATTGCTGCAGCTGAGCAGGGCTCTGTAATATGAACTGGATTTTCTCTATCTCTTCTTCTTGCTTCCGCATTTCTTGAGCCTAAATTTGTTGGAACTATCATTTTTAAATTTATACTAAGCAAATAATTTACGACCTATGGTCTATACTACATACTAAACACATAGAAACAAAGCTTATGCATAGATACATAACATCAACTTCTGATTTTGACAATGACAGTATCTTAGGATGATAGATGCAAAGTTTAAAATATTAAGCATCATAGAACCACAGAAAATGGTAAATAATGTAATAAAAATAATGGCTAGTGAGTACTCCATCCGATCTTAATTATAAGCAACTTTTCACTTTTTAGATTCATTAAATAAATGATGTATATGATTTATAATAAAGACTACATACATCATTTATTCAATGAACCTAAAAAGTGAAAAATTGCTTATAATTGAGACCGAGGCGAGTAAGAATAGTAAACCACAGATGTTTTATGCCAAAAATGGTCAAACAAATAGATAGAACCCCTTGTATTAAAAAATTCCAAAGAGGTGCAATGTACAAAAATAAAGAATACAAGCGGTATATATGCTTAACCTTGGTCTCCAATTTCGAATGCAAATAGAATGAAGATAACAATGAGCACAATGTATACAAAGAAGTACGCATAAAATCGAAAAGGTAAGGACACAAAGGAATCAATCCACGAAACTAAAATAAAATCAATTACATCTATTAAAATGGGACAAACGCACCTTAAGGTAAGATAATGCTGGTTCTGAGTGTGAAAAACCTTGTTTGGCCATAAACAATTCCCAGAAAACAGACCACCACTCGAAGAGTGAACCACCAGATGCATCCATAACTACACCATATACCAAAAATTAAAACTCAAATTCAACAAAACTGGAAGCACATTTACTTTTGCATATAATAAATTTAGTTCCCCTAAAAATGATCTTATTGTCATCTTACCAATATTCTGTTCAACATTGCCTTCATCATGAAACACTCTTGCAGTTTCATACAATTGATTCTTCACGAGGTAATCGTAGATAAAAGCATCTAACCTGTTTCCAATCCCCAAAAAATTATAAAGATAGCTAGTTAGAAATGGAGAGAATAAGTACATGTTTGCTATGAATCACTGACTAGACACGTTGACACCAATAATAATTTTAAAAAAAATGAATGCAATCATGTGTATTAGTGTTATGTCGGTGTCAAACACCGACACATGTTGGACATCAGAAGTGTCGGTGCTACAAAGTATGTTTGGTATCACGGTGGATTTGTCAAAATTACGGTGAGCCGTAATCATGTGTGTTGTGTCGGTGTCAGACACCGACATGTGCTACAGAGTATGTTTGGTATCACGGTGAGCCGCTCTGTAGCTCTTAAAACTCACCACGATTCTCGAAAACCTACGGTGATATCAAACATGCATTAAGTATAATAAATAATCAAAGTGATAGCAAACAACATCTAACCTAGAAATTGAAAAAAGAACTTCAAAAACAAAATAACCAAATGAAAAAAACATTAAATCAATTTAGATTATGGTTCTAACTAACTTAACCACAAAATCACTTGCATTAACTTCATAAATCTTAGTTACATTTATTTTCCAACAAGAACATTAAAATCAAAAAGTCATGGAAAAAAAACACCAATGCGAGAGAAACTGTGTACGAAGAAAAAGGAACAAAGACAAGGTAACAAAAATGGCGATGAGTTCAGCGATTTCATACGCTTTATCAGGTTCATCGCATTTGGATTGAGACATGGTTGAAGAGCGAACAAGAGTAGCAGTGGCTCAGTGGTTTCCCGCTACAAACTGTAATGTAAGCAAAACAATGATATTGCTCAAACTGAAAATAAACTAGTAAAGACCCCAATTTATAGGCAAATGAAAACTCTCGATTTTTTCACGGTCCAATTCAATAAAATTCGCAATTTTCTCACGGCCCAATTCAATGTATGTAAAAATATAACTTAAGGGCTAAGTTGTCTTTGTATAAAAATAATTAATTTAATTATTTCTAAATGACCGATTTGGTTAAAATAACCGTGTGCGACCGAATTAAATTTTTAGTCAAAATTAATTTTAAATTTGTTAAGAATTTAGATATTTTGTAAAATAAATATATTTGTGTTGAATTAATTATTTGTTGATTAAAAAGGATAAAATTTATAATTAAATTTCCTTTTAGGTCCTTTCAAACACGGTTCTTAAAAGAATTATTATGATTTATGACACATTACAATTGAGAGTATTTATTTTGGTATATCTTTGTTATTTGACGGCACATACATTCTTGTTGGTCACGCAACACAGTATTAGTGGACATGCTTCGCAAATGTTTGTATGTAAGGATTTTCCGTCACTTTTTGTGTGAGTATCCTCTTGGTACATCATTCAAATTAAATCTTTAATTGGGAACTCGTGATTCAGCTGTTAAAAGATCAAATGTAAATATTTAATATATTCATTTTTTTCCGATAGCAAAACTAATTTATCTTGATGCTTATATGTAAAACTTATACTAATAAGGTCTCTAAAGGCTTAATTTACACAAACTTTAATCACGTCCAAATCTCAATCATAAATTCACTCAACACACCAAAACACAAGATCGGTGGCATTTTTGAAAATAAAAATTTAGATTTCCGATGCAATGTATGTCTAAATGCACCTTTATCAAACTATTAATTACAATGCAGATTTTCAATGCAACGATAAGATCACTGACATTTTTGAAAATAGCAATTGAGGTTTCCGATACAATGTATGTCTTCATGCACCTCTGTCAGACTATTAATTACGATGCAACGACAAGATCACTGACATCTTTTAAAGTAACAATTGAGGTTTCCGATGTAATGTATGTCTTAATTCACTTTTGTAAGACTAGTAATTACAATGCATATTTTCGATGCAATGCATACCTCAGGGTCTCTCGGTCACACATAGTAATTACATTGCAGGTTCCCGATGCAACGCATGTCTCGACAACTCTTAGTTATACATATTAACGTAGGTTCCTGATGAAACGCATGTCACAGTATCTCTCAGTCACACATACTAGTTACAGTGCAAGAATCTCAATTGCAACTAACATGTGTGACTGAGGTGCATGGAGACATACATTGCATCGGGAGCCTCCACTGTAATTAATGTGTTACAGAGGTGCATCAAGACATGAATTGCATCAAAAACCTACATTGTATTGATATGTGTGACTGAGAGACAATGAGATATGAGTTGCATCGAGAATATGTATTGTATTAATATGTGTGACTGAGAGACACCGAGACACGAGTTGCATCAGAAACATGCATTGTATTAATACGTGTGACTTATTTACAATGTAAATTTCCAATGCAATTCAACCACTCAATTACTCAAGTACAACTTGTGTTTTGAACAAGATATCTATGACTAATTGGCGTACACCAAAAAAACTATTCCTGATTGATTAATGTCATTTTGTTAATAAAAGGTTGAGCTTAGTAAGAATTGTCTTCAGTGGAGGGAGAACAAAATGTGCAAGAGTTGTTCGTTGGCGATGCAACAAAGGCATTAACAAGTGCAACACTGTTTTAAACGAACGTGTACTCGTTAAATAATGTTCTGTAGAACCTTTCAACTTTTAATCAGACGGTGTATATAAGCTCAATTCAATTTTTTGTTGTTGCACAAATCAAGCATCTGCGTAATTAGAGATTAAACAATCATGCTCGAGTAGGATTGAAAGAGTTGGAAAGCTCTCAACAATATTTAGCAGTTCTAGAATTTGATTTTTGAATTTGAGATCACCGGTTACATTAAAAAAGACTAGTATTATGATAATACTATTATCTCTTTGATGTATTCTCGCATACGGCGCTGAAATGTGTGGAACAAAGAAAAAATGGAGTATAGTTATATATTACACGAGGTTATAATATAACTTCATAGTTACTAAGAAGGAATTAGTTGATAACAATTTGATAATAATTTGTTCATACATTGATAGAGTCTTCTTGAGACAATTGCTGTAACTGAATATCACTAGTTGAAGTGGTAGAACCACAAGGCGAGACAAGACTAATAATTATAATAGAACCACAATGGATTCGACCGTTCATTGGATCCTACCATGGCAAGAGCTCAGTAGCTCTAGGTTGTGTCCCTTTTTGTTGCTACATGGGCATATTATTTGTTGCCACTCTTCACACTGGTTTAAATTGTTGCAAACTTATCCTAAATTCTAAAACTCTGACATTGCAAGGCTACATGAATTCATAAAACAAAACTTTCTTATCAACTAATGCATAAATTAATGTCTTCTAAACAATGAGCGGAAAATAATTCATAGGGCATGCAGTGGATAGAAGATATGTCATGGTTTTCATTCCTTGAAATCGTCTTTGTCATCAATGGGAATTGGACTATTCCTCCAATACACAGCTAGAGCACTCCCACCAAGCTGCATGACGACAGTAATAAGTAATAATCATTGATAAAATCGTATGTTCTTTTGCAAGAAATGAACAAAACTAAACAGTCTAATAGAAGGAAAAAATGTTATATCTTACCGCCATGCAGACAACACTGACAGCAGAAGGAACAGCTACAAGGGGGTTGGTAAAGTGCTTCTGAGCAAGCAAGAATCCAAGTGCAGAGCTCTGCAAACAAAACAAAAAATGTCAGATTAAATGATCAAGCCTAAAGCACTTATAATTAATCTGAACTGAACACCATTTGATAGTATAAACGTGAATATATTACTGTTGCTGATCACCCCTTCACCAGAAATTTAGTTCAATGTCATCTTACATTATTAATCTATTGATCTGAAAATCAGTTGTATACATGCCTTGATGTCAATCTTCTGTAATTTGGCGGTAGGCAAACAACAAGAAAAGCTAGGTGGGTTCTCTTGGTATTCCCAAACACTTCCACGTAATTAAATTTGCAAAACGAACATAATTTTTCACGAGTCATTCATTTCACATTAGTTATAGTTATGAAAGAATGTAGATTTTTATGCTAAGATGCCAACTCCATAGGTATATATAATCAACACACATCCTAAAAGCCTAAAAAAAAAATACATCCTAAAAAAGATGATTAATAGATTTTTAAGATGTCAAAAATGTACTCAACAACAACCAAATATTTGGAGAATGGAGAGGGGGTTTACCTGCATCCCACACTCGATAGATATTGTGCGTGATGTGGATTCACCAAATGATATTCTTGACATCCAATAACCAATAGCAAATGCAGCAGCATGTAAAGCAAGGACTGGCAATATCAATTGTGCTCCTTGAGTTTTTAACACTTCCGCGACTTGCCCGATCTGAAAAGTCAATACATGTCAATTTCCATGCAAAGCAAGAATGACAGGGGGTAATTATACCGAAGTAAACTGTTGGCTACAAGGGGGCGTGAACTTCATATACTATAACTTGTTCAACTTACAGGGCTTGCACAAAGGAGGGTGGTCAGAATAACTCCTATCAAAGGTGTGACCGTGATTATCTTTGAAGTGAACTTGGGAAAGAACTCATTTGCCAAAACTGCCATATAATAAAGCAAAAACATTTTCAAAATCACCCTAATCATTAAGAACTAAACCTTACACCAAGTGCAGACGCATTAGTATAAATTCAAGTGCCCGTCCAACCAACTTAACACATATAACTTGAAAGATACATATCTTACCTCCCACAATTGTAGGGACTAAAACAACTTGAAAGGTGCTAATTGCCAGGCCCTGAAAAAGAGAAAGAGTAACAGTTTCATTCTATATGTGAAAAAATACAAGATATAATGGGACTTCTGTGACCGAAAGTATCCTATCCACATATTAACTTTTTCACATGATTAGGAGATAGTATGAATTGTATTGTCAAGTGTCAACTATGCATTTGATTAACAGCTTGCTAATAGGAGGTCAGTGTCATATAATTAAAATGAAACAATTTTTTAACATGTTCCTTTCATGCATAAAAATAGGCAAGCCAGAACTTACAGCAGCATCAACAGGAACAAGTTGACCAGCTAGAAGCTTCGTTAGGAGTGGGGTCATAATAATAGCTCCAATAGTTGAACACCTGTAGAATGGTAAATAACATGTTGAGAACCTGATTTCTGAAAACAACTTCTCTTAATATACACGAGATAAATTCATTGCTGCTACAAAATACAAAAATAATAAAGCTAAAATAACTTCATCCAGGGATAACACGGCACAGCTGCAACCATGACACACACCAGAGTAATTGCATATAGTTTTCATATTATCAGCTTTGCGTGTTTGAAGAGGATATTTAAGTAATTAAGTTGCAATCAGAAATGTACTTTTGCAGGCTCTTCATGTTTCTGTAAGATATATACAGTACCACAAATTTAGGAGTGTGTTTGGATTGCGGTACAAGAAAGCCTTTTTAGGTGTTTGCAAATTGAATAGGGTCAGTTTTGAAGAAAAAGATAACTGAATCCAATCCTATAGGTTTTATTATTTTACCATATAATTGGTTTCTAATTCATATCCGATCTAATCCAATTCAATCAAAACCAACTTGTATGGGATCTGATTTCGGTTTTTGTTTTGTTTCCTCTTTTAAAGACAGCAAGCATAAAAAATGCAAATAGCAAAACTGAGTACAGAAATCACCAAATAGCAACCAAAATAAGCCAGAGAAAAAATAAAATACAAAATACATAGGAAACCAAACAAGGAAATGCAAGTTAAACATACGTTGTCATTAGAACAGAGAGAGCAACGTTTCCCTTGGATATGTATGTTGCAACATTTGATGCCTGACCTCCAGGACAACACGAGACCAAAATAAGACCAGTTGCAAGAGGAGCCGAAAGTTTTAGTGACTGAAAAACAGAAGTTAATATTAGCAGATTTGGCATGATATAGGTTCTTATGATCACAGCACAGTACATCAACTAGTAGTACGAAATAAATTACCAATCTTACACATATTTGTCTCTAATTACAAAAAATACACTTTCTTTTTAGAAAGCAACATGAACAAGACAAATAAATAGAAGTGGCAGACATCAATATGGATTAAGCAACGGTCTCATCAACCAAGTAACCCACACAAAAAAACACTGCATATCCCAAAAATGGCCTCAATAAATAACTAGCTGTGTTCAGTCCTACAACCAGGTACAAAGCACTATATAATTCAATGGCATTGATATAATTTCTTTGATAACAATCATAAGTCAGTGGCATTGATATGATTTCTTTGATAACAATCTTATGTGGTAATTCAAAATATAACAGGGCTGCATAACACATTTCAAAAACTAATTTAATTGAAGCAGCGCAATAGCAAAGCATGAAAGTGCCAAAAAAAATAATTAAAGAAATACCATTGCAATGAAAAAGCCTAGCACGGGCTTGATCAAATATTGTGCAAGAAACCCCACACCCACCTGCAAAAACACAATAAATCATAATTAGTGGTAGGAGGAACAAACAGAAAGCATTTGTTTTAAACACAAGTGATTGTCCCTTACAGTCCACGGATTTCGCAGACATCGTCTGAAATCGTCAAATGTCAATGTCAAACCCATAGACAGCATGAGGAAACCCAAGCCAAGAGTAAATAGGTCTGTCTCCAACCAAGTTACCTGAAATAAAGTCATAACAATACAGCAGATTAGCAGTACATTTCAGTCAACCATGTAACTAGCTGCAGAAAGACAGTTCTTACAGCAGCTGGCTTGTAAATACCGAGGAGAGCCCCCAAGATAACCTGCGCATACAAGTTAAAGTCAGCCAGCTTTCAACTACTAAACAATTAAGAAATTGGAGAGATGTTAGGTTGAAGAAGAAAAGCCTTGGACTTACCCAAACGGGAAAAAGAGTGGTTAAAGTTTCAATAATTTTCTCATACTGGCTCAGGCCCCCAGCACTTTCAGGAACATCTCCAGATATGTTTGTTGAAGCTGAGCACAGTATTTGAGAATTCCTAGACATAGCAATAAACAAGTCATTAGCTTATACAGAACAAAGATATTCAAGCACCAGTAAATAATGTGAATAAAGATATTCAAGCACCAGTAAAAATATCAAAAATTTACCAGAGTACCTAACTTATACAGAACAATAAGTTACAGAGACAATGTCATATAGTAGTTGAAATTTTACAATCCATTTTCCTTTGTTTTTTTGATTTTGATTTTATATCAATAATGTGAAAAAGAACACAATGCTATCAAGCATTTAAGTTCTTTATTCCAGGAAGAAAAGAATGGATGAAAGACACATTAACCTTGAAAAGCACATAGTTATATCCCATCAATGAAATAAATCAGAATCCTAGCAATCTATGGTAAAATTCCGGCAAGATAGATTATATCAATCAAGTCCATAATCTTTGAGATGGAGGGCATAAAGAGTATACCTAAAATTCAGAAATGGAGCATAAGTTCATAGTAAGATTCTTAGAAGTTACATTATCTAATGGATGAAAAAGTAATCCGAGCTTGAGGTTATCTGTAATTACTTAGATTAAAATTAGCGTTAACAACCGTGGATAGCGGAAAATAGCAGTTTGTTCAAATTCCACTATGTAGCAATGCTATAGCCGTTACTTGACAATATTTGCACTAAATAACAGCATATTGCAGAACAATAGCGATTTGTTAAAATTCCGCTATGCTATAGTCCAGGTATAGTCGCTGATTAACAACACTCATAGCCTGCATAATGCATACGAAAACATTGATTCCAGTCCCTCAAACTTCAATTACTATAAATTATATATTAAAACCATTACACATCCCTCTCCTCCATGATTCTCACTAGGGCATGTTACTTGCCCCATTACATGTATAAGCTATGTAGCACAGACACTTCATATTGAAGGTATGTCCAGTATCCGACATGTGTGGGTCTCGAATACCAACACGACACTGACATATGCAATCGTGGTTACATCCAATTATTTCATTTTCTGTAAAATTATTACTGACGTCAACGTGTCAGTGTCGTTGATTCCAGTGCCTGGTTTGAAAAAAGATTACCTTTTTGACGTTAGATGGACTAAGGGTAATCTAGCAGCAGCAGCAACAACTGGATTAGGACCCTGCAACTCGCTTCTAATTGCAAAGCTTCTTCCACTCTCTTTCACGTCTGAAAAACACAACCAACAATACAAAACATGTAAAAAAAAAAATGACACAACGAGAGAATGAAACAAATAAGAATACACATGTTCCAGATCAAACACTACTACAACGTACCGAAATGATTATTAAGGATATTCCTCCGAGGTAGATAGGTATAGTTTGGCTTAAGAATGGCATGGTCTCTGAAAATAACTCTGGGCATGGAAGCCATGGATAGATTATTAGAAGAGAAAAGGGGTTTTAGTTTGAAAAGGGTTTATGAATATTCAAGAATGTGGAATGAATGAGTGAGTAGGGAAATTAGAGTGTGGGAATTTGAAATTGGAAAATGAGAGTGACAAGTTTGGGTGTTAGTGAAGAATTATTATTGAAGATGATTGTCGTGGAAAACAATGAACCACAAACGACTCTGCAAATATCCTAAACCATATCTTTTCCTTACACTTTCAAGCCAGCCTGGACTCGACGAGTATATGAGTCAATTTCACCTCAACCATTTTTCTAATATTTGACTTTCATCTTTACCTTACTCCCTCTCAATTTCACTTTCATCTTACCTTGCTCCCTCTAAAAAAAAATTGCTCTTCTCCCGTCACGTTTTGCTCACTCCCAACTACATTTTCAAAAATACTTCCAACATAGGTTAAGTCACGCATGTGTTGAACAAAAATTGATACACAAAAAATCTCATTTTATTATTATATCGATACATTTACAATAAGATATGTTTATTGTCTAAGGAAGGGGGATTGTGCTAAAACTACATATGCTTCTGAAGAAGATGGAGGTGATGGGGGTAAAGATAAACGTTTAGGGTAAAGCTAAACCTCTAGTGGCGCAAGGTGATGAGGGGAAAGGATGAATAAATGGTGAGGGAGAAGGGGACTGGGGTAAGGTATGTTTCTTGTCTAAATCGAAAGAGACCTTGATAGTCAACCTTGCACTCACATGAACCAACATGACATCTAGATAAACTGCACTTCTTTGCAGTGTGTTGTCATTTCCATTGACCATTCGTACAATCCCTAAAAATTTCAAAGAGGTCTCTTTCTATGAAAGGTCAACGATGAAAACATGATGTTGTTGTTGTTGCTGTAGAAGGAAAAGGAGGAGAGAGTGTGAGATGATGGTGTGAGAATTTGTGAAGGTTGAAAGGATATTTATAGGGGAAATTGTTACATAGGTTATAACTACACTAAATGCAGTAAAAAAAACGTGTAAAATCAAGTTTGAACAACTGACCACCATCCAAAACACGTGTTTTATGTGCTGAGACCACCGGCATAATGGCGTGAGTTAAGTCACGTCACTGACCAAAGAAGCGTGAGTTAGTCACACTGGCTTGTAACATGCGTGAGTCAACTCACGTCGAAAGTACCTAGCATGACTTAAGTCATACGAAGGTACTTTTGTCCATTCAATTAGACATGAGTGTTTTTTGTTGGAAGAAGAGCAGTTTTGTAAAAGAAAATACTAATGTTTACCAATTATATTTAGGGTTAATTATGTTTTTGTTCTCTATAAATATATTAATTTTTTGTTTTCATCATTCTGATATTTTCGATCGCCACTTTTGATCCATATTTTGAAGTTAACTCATGTACTTTTTAAATAAAATTGTGCAAAAATGTGTAGAACATTGTAAAAATCTTCCCAAAAAAAATAGAATTTTTTAACAAAACATGAATTAAATATGAAATCTACATATAAGTTTACTTTAAAGGGTTAATTAAATTTTTAGCCCCTATAAATATTCACAGTTTTGTTTTTAGTCCCTACAAAATAAAATCACATTTTTTAGTCCCTACTAAATTTTCCATCAGCATTTTTAATCCCTATAAAATTTTCCATCAGCACTTTTAGTCCCTGTCAAAAATTTCCATCAACAATTTTGGTCCCTAAAATGCTTAAGAAAAATGTCATAGGGACTAAAAAGTGTGATTTTATTTTACAGGGATTAAAAACAAAACCGTGAATATTTATAGGGACTAAAAACTTAATTAACCCTACTTTAAAAGAGAGTTCAAAAGTTAAAATAAAAAACTTTTGGGACTAAATGTCAAATAAAAATATTAGAGGAACTAAAATGAAAAGTTTGTATATTTTTAAAGACAAAAAACATATTTAACCCTTATTTATAACTAGAGAAGATAGCACGGGTTTGTTAAAAATCTCGAGGGTGTCATGTTTTTTTTTGGGTTAATAGACATTTACTCCCTGTAATATAAAGCACTTTTAGTTTTGCACCCTTAAAAAAAATGGATTCGGTCCTTGTAATTTTTTTGTTGTTTTAGAATAACCCCCTAGGTTAGCTGACTGTGCATTTTCGCTGATGTAGCACGCTGTGTTGCCTTTCTCGAATGACGTGGTGCGATGACTGTATAATTAATTTAATTTTTTTTGGACACACGTGGCATTTGTGAATTTTTTTCTATTAAAAAAATCATAAAAAATTTAATATTAACGAAAAATATTCTGAAAAAATAAAGAAAAATCTGAAAAATTTAATAAAAATGAAAACAGATCTGTAAAAATTAATAAAAATGAAAAAATAATCTGGTAAAATGAAAAAAAATTAATAAAAATGAAAAAAGTTCTTGAAAAATTAAAAAATAACAGAAAAATCTGGAAAAAGTTAAAAAAAAATGAAAAAATTAATATATTTCAAAAAATTCATATTTCCAGATTTTATTCAATACTGGAAAAATAAAAAAATTCATATTTTTTTTTGAAAGTAAGAAGTTTTATTTTTAAAAAAAAATTACAATTCAGGAACTTAAAATATTTCAAAATGTATGAATATAATAAGAAAATATATTTCAATTTTTTAAAAAAAGTTCAGATTTTTCTTTTGAAATTAAAAAGTTTTTTTTTTATACAAAAAATAAAAATATTGAAAAATATTTTCATAATTCAAATAACATAGCATTAGATCATGAAGAATAAAATTAAGGGCTTGTTATTCAACGGTATAACATTACTTATATACCGGTAACCGGTGTCAATCAATATACATTGTATCATGTTATTCATCTAGATTATATTTTCGAATAAAATAAAATTCTAGAAATTAATTTTCAAAATCAAAATAATTATATAATATTATATTTTTGAATTTTTTATAATTTTAATTTAATTCAGAATTTTTTATAATTTTTTTGAAAATTACGAATGATATTAATTTTTTCCATAATCTTTTTTATTAAATTTTCTAGATTTTTTCATTATTTTTCATTTTACCAGATTTTTTTCATTTTTATTAATTTTTCCATAATTGTTTTCATTTTTATTAATTTTTCCGTTATTTTTTCAGATTTTTCCAAAATTTATTTCATTTTTTTCCCGTTTTTTAAAGAATTTTTTTATTTTTATGTAAAAAAAATCACAAATGTCACGTGTACCTCATAAAAAATAAAAATAATTATACAGTCAGCGTGTCACGTCATCCGAAAAAAGTGACGCAGCGTGCTACATCAGTGAAAATGCACAGTCAGCTGCCCTACGGGGTATTCTAAAACAACAAAAAAATTACAAGGACCAGATCCAATTTTTTTTTTTTTACAGAAGACAAAACTAAAATTGGTCTATATTATAGGGGTAAAGACCTATTAACATTTTTTTTATTAAATTGGGGGTGTTATGTTAAATGTTAGGAAGATATAGAATTTAGGACCCGTTTGGATTAGCTTATGTTAGAGCTTATAAAAACCAGCTTATGCAAATAAATAAGATTTTATGTATTATTTATAGGTTTTTAAGGTAGTTTATGAAAAACCGTTTATGAAGATACACTTTTCGTTAGTGACAGTTTATAAATTAAAATAAAAGCTTATTTATTTACGTAAACTATTTTTCATAAGCTCAAAATAAGCTCAAACCAAACAGGACCTTGGTGATAAATATTTCAGCGAATTTTAATGCCCTTGTAGTTGAAAATAGGCTTAATTGCATGTTTGATCCGTTATGTTTATTTTAATTTTCAAGTTGGTCCCTTATGTTTTAAAAGTTTTAAGTTGGTCCCTTACGTTTTAAAAGTTATAAGTTGGTCCAAAATGTTGCTCACGTTGGAATAAGTTAGTCCCTTCCGCGACATGATATTGAGTTTAATAAGACAAAAAAAAATTTAAAAAAATGTTTTAAAATTGGTTTTCTAAATAAGTTAAGTTTCATCACCCATATTGTTAACCCGAATCTTTAAACGTTAAGTGACCGAAGGGACTAACTTATTACAACGTAAGTAACGTTTTGGACCAACTTGAAACTTTTAAAACGTAAAGGACCAACTTGAAACTTTTAAAACATAAGGGACCAACTTGAAAACTAAAATAAACATAAGGGATCAAACATGCAATTAAGCCTTGAAAATATAGGACAATGTCTAAAATGCCCAAAATGGGTTCAGTCATGCGTTTGGTGACATCATTTTTTTTCCTTCTTATTAAGTCGATATTAGACTCAAATTAATATGTGATAATTATTATTATTTTTATGAGTTTAATGGAAATGAGTTGATAGTCCAAAACATTGCATACAATCAATCAAAACATTTTAAATTGTCACATCAATTGATGTTTTTAATTTACCTGACAATTTAGAATATTTTGATTGGTTGTGTGTGCAAAGTTGTTTTAAATTGTCAACTCACCACCATTAAATTCTATTTTTATTTAGAAGATATTAATAAAATATTAAATTTATTGTTTTTTTTGTGGTGTCTGGGGTTTATATTATGCATTGTCCCTGCCAACTGAATTAGTTGTGCGAGCAAAATTATTTTAAATTGTCAACTCACTACCATTAAACTCTATTTTTATTTAGAAGACATCAATAAAATATTAAACTTTTTTTTTTTGCTAAGCAAGGAGTAAGGATAGACATCAAGAGGAAACACCGACATTCCAACCAGGTTGACACCTCGGGAAATCTCCGTCCTATTCCGCCAAACTCTAAAATTTTATTAAAAAAATGAAAAATATATACAAGAAGAGGGGGACTAGGCCAAAACCCTCAGAAGAAAAACAAACAGAAAACAATAAATGTGGAAACAAACTACAACAGGCTAAGAAAACATGTAGTTAGGCAGACCAACTATGTCACAAAAGAAATCCATATTCAACTCCGTCGAAAGCGTGTCTAACCAAACTGAACCTTGAACAACATGAAAGCAAATTCATTGGGCAGATGGTGAAGGGCCACCCCTTATACTGGTGTTATACGACGATTTTTCTAACACTTGTTTTTTCTTTGCTTGTTACTGCTTCTTGGAAAGAATTTGAGTGAATCCCTCATCCGCAGTCCGTTGTTCATATTCACAAATTCTAGCCCATAAATCCAAGTCGCTTTGGACATTTTTGGAAATCTAAACCTCACGGTGCTGAGCAGGGGTAACCCGAACTGGCTGCATAGCATAATCGTTCATAATAGTGTCTGTGGTGTATGCCACTATCTGGGCATCAAGTGGCAATGGTGCGGTCTGCTCCATATCTGTAACAACAATGGCAGAAGCAACATTACCATGCACAACATCATGCTCTACAAAGGCCGGTGACAGAACTGCTGCAAGGGTCTCATGAACATCTTCCTGGGTTTCCAATTGGGTTTGGTCCCTTTCCCTATGTTGCACGTTAACGTGCTCTGCTGCAGTAAGCTTCTCCAAAACATGAATGAATGTGCTTGGTAACCGAGCCTGGGGGATTTCAACATCAACAATTTCACGTGCAATGCTGAAATTCGTGGCAGAAACAACTAAATTTTTTTAAACTTTTTTTTTGGTGTAGTGGCTGAGGTTTGAACCCCGATCCTTACATGTACTATGCATTGTCCCTACAAACTGAGATAAACTCACAAGGATAAATTTAATTGTTTGATTAGTGGTAAATATTTATTTCATTTATGAATTGTAAGCTTCAACGACTTTTTCAATGACCTTTTTTTCTTCTAGAGAAACAATTTGAATAAAAATTATATTTAGTGTATTTTAACTGTTCCCATTTTATTTCAATGATATTAAAAAATAAAACTAACTTTAACTAACTTCTTAGTAGCAAGTGTTTATCTCGTGTACGGTTTTTATAATAAACTCAAACTAGTATACTACAATTATTTTTATTGGAAAATTTAAAAACAATATGAAATTTGATTAATTGATCAATGACAAACAAACATTGTCCCATGTATAAAATGTACATCCTTAGATGACTATTATAAGTAAAAATTAATATTTTAGATTCTTTCAATTAATGATGTATATGATCTTTATTATAGACCACATATATCTTTTAATAAATGAATATAAAATATTGATTTTTGTTTATAATAGTGATCGAGGGTGTATGTAACAACGTCTACCTTAGTGAATCAATTCAATAACCAACGACTTTAAAAAAAAATTAAAGTGTGAAATATTTTTTTAAACTCATAGTAAAAGTATTTTTATAATTCCCGAAACATTTCCTTCCAAAAATAGTGACGAGGGGTGTATGTAACAACGTCTTCCTTGGTGAATCAATTCAATAACCAACGACTTTAAAAAAAAAATTAAAGTGTGAAATATTTTTTTAAACTCATAATAAAAGTATTTTTATAATTCCCGAAACATTTCCTTCCAAAACACAATAAAAGGTTTTATTTTATTTTATATAACGTCATCTCCCACTACAAAAACGTAACTACATGAGTAACCATAAAAAAAATAAAATAGTTACTACATGACAAACACCCTGGTCGACGTTTGAGTTGCAAAATTCCATGTGTTTTTTAAGGAGACAGCATTCATCACATTTCATTAGTTGTAATAAACATTAATACAAGATATTACATCAATAATCAATTGAGAGTTAACTTCAGATGGGGTTGTCTATGTTAATTCACAGAGCGACCCATTTGTTTGTCTACGGCTAAATTAAACCTTAAAGTTAAAAGATGTGCTAAACAGCTGCCTACAACGATGAATGATATTGCCAAACTCGTTGTTGTTATTGTTTTCACCATTAAAAACCTCCACGACAATATTTGAATCAAGAGAAAAATTTGTATTATCGAAACCCAAATCAGCCACTCATTGTAGATCTTGGGAGAGTCTTAACGCTTCGTCGACATCCACCGAACACAATTGAGAGAACCATGTGGTTTTTGCTAACATAAGCACCCTTCAACATCACGAATACACATACCATTATCAACCTTAATGTTAGCATAGGAGAAGGACGCATCAACAATACATTTAAATACACCAAAGCCGAATCGCTGCCATCGTGCGTTGCGAATATTGATGGGTCCTGGTGGAACAACGCTAGTTGTTGTTCTTTCGGTACCACGCAACTCTTGTGCAAGCTTATTGCATAAACAAGTACGGGAGCGAACAAACACTCACCATGAGCTCAACACATTGAATCATGTACCGGCGAGAGACCATATTACCTACTAGTTATCTTTGCAACGACGGCGTGAAGCATATTGTAGCAGTGAGAGAGCTATTGAGCAAAACAAAATCCAAAGATAACCAAGTCCCATGTAATTTAGGGAATACAACCTTTGAACGAGCATTTCATAGAATGGAAACAAAGATCAATAATTTACTGATACATAAAAGCGGTTGATAAAGATCGCCTGTGCATATTTATCATTTTTCGTCCAAGTGAGTGAGATGTACGGTGAGATGCAGCTCCTCGAGATGGGGTCCAATGACTTGAGAGATTCAAATATCAACATTTATAGAGAAAAAATTATCGTTGAAGAAGTAGTCGCACTTGATATGCAATCTCTTAATAGGTATAGAACAATGTCTTTCAAACAGAAAACCATTTATAAACGTGGAGAACAATCAAAATTATCTTTCCTTAATTAAATGAGAAATACAAATTCAAAGATAAACCTTAACATTCATTGGTACTGGGAAAAAAAATTATAACTTGGAATAATTGTTTTTACATGGGCACTTATAATTTAGGAAAGATAATGAACCAAAAAATTAGACAAATGTAGCTTTACAATAATATTTTTTGACATACAGCACAATATTACAATACCATTTTAATAATCATTATTTTGGTTAGCAAAGTTTTACTTTATAACAGACCTATATTCATCCCTTATTATGAGTTTATTTTATAAAAGTCTTGCTAACAAATACTTTAAGAGTATTGTTTAAGAAACCACAAAAGAAATCTGTCTTCAACATATAAGTGAAACATGCGTAAATGCATGATTACATAATTTTTAATGTAAAAATTAGAGTCTTCCCAACTATACCCCGTTATTTTTTTTTTATGTCAATCTCTTTTTAAATTACATATTTAATTTATTTTGACAAATAAAGAAAATCACTCCATATTTGCCTTTGGTTAAAGTCTCATCTTAAATTTCTCAAAAAAAAAGTCTCATCTTAAATTTCTCAAAAAAAAAGTCTCATCTTACATGTGCCTAAGTCTAACCTACTCACTAGTACAACATAGCAACGACAAACACCTTTGTTTTACTTTGTCCCATTATTTTTTTTGCCGTCTCTTCACAATACCATAACCAAATGTAACTTAAAAGAAACAAAAAAGACTAAAAATCACTTGAATATGGAACTTGCTTGCAAGCTGTTCATGGTAGTAGTAACAACAATAATCTAATTATCCTTCCTACTCCTTATAAAAAAACAAAAACTCCATTATTTTTTGTAAGGCCTGCTACACGCAGTGGAAAAGCGCGTGTAAAGTTTGAAAAGGCGTTGTGAAAGAAATTAAATAGAAAAGGAAAAAACGTAAGCACTTAGGACCAGTTATCAAGAGTAGTAGCATCAACTTTATTTAGTTTTTCTCTTTTATGAACCTCGTGATACTATACACTATACCACTGTTTTGTGGTACCTTTCTCTCTTCTCTTTACACCACATTACATAACCTCTCTTTCACACAATTCCTATCACTCTTTTTCCATTTTTCTCATGGAAGAACCATTTCACCATTAATTCCAAAATTCAACACACACAAAAATAATGCCTTCTAGTTCTAGTGTTGTTATTTTCATTTTCCTTCATTTTATTCTTTTGTTTAGTCTCCGAGTCAACTCGGAGCCGGTTCAAGATAAGCAAGCACTCCTTGCTTTCATTTCACAAACACCACACTCGAACCGGGTTCAATGGAACGCTTCAGACTCGGTTTGTAACTGGGTCGGTGTTCAATGCGACGCTACAAATTCATCTGTTTATTCTCTCCGTTTACCTGCCGTTGATCTCGTCGGCCCCCTCCCACCCAATACAATCGGACGGCTGACAAATCTCCGTGTCCTCAGTCTCCGTTCAAACGGCCTCACCGGCGAGATCCCCACAGATTTCTCCAATTTAACTTTTCTTCGTAGCATATATCTTCAGAAGAATAAATTCTCCGGCGAGTTCCCGGCGAGTTTAACTCGCTTAACTCGTTTGACTCGGTTGGATCTCTCTTCAAACAACTTCACCGGTTCAATTCCATTCTCCATCAACAATTTAACTCATCTCAGTGGTTTGTTCTTGGAGAATAACACATTCTCCGGTAGTCTTCCAAGTATCACTGCAAATTTGAACGGTTTCGATGTTTCCAATAACAAACTCAACGGTTCAATCCCAAAGACACTCTCCAAGTTCCCTGAAGCATCATTCGCCGGAAACTTAGATCTCTGTGGTCCACCGTTGAAAACAACATGCAGCCCGTTTTTCCCGGCGCCGGCGCCCTCACCGGACAACACTCCACCGGCGGACAAACCAAAGAAAAAATCCAAAAAACTTTCCACCGGAGCCATTGTCGCAATTGTAGTTGGTTCAATTCTCTTCCTAGCAATACTGCTATTACTATTATTACTCTGTCTCCGAAAACGCCGTCGCCGGACACCAGCAAAACCACCAAAGCCAGTAGTAGCAGCACGTTCAGTTCCAGCTGAAGCCGGTACATCGTCTTCAAAAGATGATATAACCGGTGGTTCAGCCGAAGCGGAGAGGGAAAGGAACAAGCTGGTGTTTTTCGACGGTGGTATATACAGTTTCGATTTGGAAGATTTGCTTAGAGCTTCTGCGGAGGTTTTAGGAAAGGGTAGTGTGGGAACTTCGTATAAAGCAGTGTTGGAAGAAGGAACAACCGTGGTTGTTAAAAGGTTGAAAGATGTTGTTGTTGCTAAAAAAGAGTTTGAGATGCAAATGGAGATTCTGGGGAAGATTAAGCATGATAATGTGGTTCCATTAAGAGCTTTTTACTTCTCTAAAGATGAAAAATTGCTTGTTTATGATTACATGCCCGCCGGTAGCTTATCGGCTCTTCTTCACGGTACGTTACTACTCCCGTATCATTTTTTTAAATTCATTGAATAACTGATGTATGGTCTGTAGTATAGACTAAATATCGATTAATTGTCTGATAATTATGTAATTAATTGATTAATTATTCATGTTGTTTGATTGTGGTAGACTTTGTAGAACATAGCAAAATTATTGAAATATAGTGGAATATGATATGATTTTGATAGTTTCGAGGGGTTGTGTTTCCGACATTTCCTTGTGTTCATATGTGGAGATATACCTTTGTGATGGAATTAGTATTGTTCGTTTCTGGGATTTTGACTAAATTCCTGTTACAGCTGTGATAGTGGTGGAATTTAGATTATTTTAATTTAATTGATGGAAATATTATAATGTGGTTATTGTTTTATATATTATATTTGTCAAATAATGTGCGTGTAGTGTAGTGCAGTGTGTGGGTTGATGATGGAGGTGTATTAGTAATGGCATAGCATCATGTTACTTAGTATATTAATTTATGAATCAATGAGCAAGATAGTTTAATAGGAAGAGTGAGTGTATCGTAAATGGGAAGTTTGTGAAGTAGCGTAGAATGCGCTGTTGTGTTTTCCCCTCCATAATAATGTTGTAGGACATGCTTCTGAACCAAACATTCTTAACTTTACATGATTGAGTTGAGCTGTGAGGTTGTCTTTTTTATTATATTTTTTTTGTTTGCCATTTGCTGCATTTTCTTCCTCATCCCATGCCCTGATGATATGTCTATCCGACATTATTTCTACCTGTTTATGTTCTTTTTATCCTTTTCTTTTTTCTTTAACAAAGAAAAGTAAAGGTAGTGTCTAATTGACTAATTTTCTTCCTCAATTGATAAAATAAAGTGGAGCGGGAGTTCTGCTTTTTTGTTTTGCTTTTGAATAACGTTATGTTCACTCAAAGTGAAAGGAAAAAAAAACACACAAACTAAAATACAACCTCATGATTGATTCATGCCTTTTGCAAAACACCTTGTAGTTTGGACAAAGTCACAGTGCCACCTTTATTTTATCTTTGTCCAACCCCACCTTGATGCCAAATAAGCATTAATTCCAGTTGCCATATGGAACTATGGGAGTATAATGTTAACAAAAATAGATTGTTTGCGTGACTTTAGCAGTTGACATGATGTTAAATTTGTTAAGATTTCATTATCATTGTAAGCATATCTACACTAGACCATGATATTGATTTGTTAAGATTTTATTATATAAATACCACATTTGTTAAATTACTGTTACTATGGTTATATAGGGAGCAGAGGATCTGGGCGAACGCCGCTAGATTGGGACAACCGGATGAGAATAGCACTAGGTGCATCAAGAGGAGTAGCATGCCTCCACGCATCAGGCAAAGTAGTCCATGGCAACATCAAATCCTCCAACATCCTCCTCAAAGGACCCGACAACGACGCCAGTGTTTCAGATTTCGGCCTCAACCCATTATTTGGAAATGGATCCCCATCAAACCGTGTTGCAGGCTACCGTGCACCCGAAGTTCTAGAAACCCGAAAAGTCACATTCAAATCTGACGTATACAGCTTTGGAGTCTTACTCTTGGAGCTATTAACTGGCAAAGCACCCAATCAAGCTTCACTTGGAGAAGAAGGCATTGATCTACCAAGATGGGTCCAATCCGTTGTTCGTGAAGAATGGACCGCAGAAGTTTTTGATGCTGAGTTGATGAGGTTTCATAACATTGAAGAGGAAATGGTTCAGTTGCTACAAATTGCAATGGCATGTGTTTCTATTGTGCCTGATCAAAGACCAAGTATGCAAGATGTGGTACGTATGATTGAAGATATGAATCGTGGTGAAACTGATGAGGGACTTCGACAGTCGTCGGATGATCCTTCTAAAGGATCTGAGGGTCATACTCCTCCTCCTGAATCAAGGACTCCACCTAGATCACGCACACCGTAGCAAAACTCGTTAAATTCAAGAAGAAAAAAAAAAGGAAAGTATTTGTTGAATTGAAATTAAAGATCATAAAAAAGAGAAAAGGACAAGGCATGGTGGTGGGTCGCTCTTAAAATTGTTCCTAATCTGCTCTACTATGTTTGGCGCGCTATTTCTCCATTGGTCTTTCCGGTGGTGGTCCAATTAATGTGTATTTTATTCCTTTCATGTATTTTATTTGATTTTTTTTCTATTTTTCTTTTATTGTTATTAGTTTTGATTTTTTTACAGGGTGGAGAGTTTGAAAATTGTTAATTAAAGTGGGGTTGGGGGGAGGAGAGGAGAGGGACTGTTAGTAGTTCCAAACCAATTAAGATTTACCATTTAATGATTTTTAATTGCCATTTTTCGTAGATTTTTATAGTTAATTGTTCATTATCACTTATATTTTTGGTACAAAATCAAGCTTGTATCTTTCCATTTGTCTTGATTGCTTGTCATATGTTAATGTGTTTAGCGTGTTCAACATATTAAACCTAACACAAGCAAGCCGGTTGTTACCTAATCATTACATAAAGCGTGGTTATACGTCATCTATTTTTGGTAATTATACTCAGTGTACCAAACTAACTAATAATAATCAATGAGTATGAGCAAAACTAATCAGTAGTAATTGGCATCAAATCAAATAATGAGTGTCAAGGAAAATATGATAAACTTAGTAGTTATAAAATGAAAGCACGCGCGCAATATGGTGTGAGTGTGGACCGCAATATTCACATTCACATGTAAAGTAAAAGAAGTACTACTAACTCACATGGAGTAGTGGTGGGAAATTCAAGGTGAATGAATGACTGAGTTGCCCTTGGGTGTGGTCTGTGCTGTGGTGTGTCTATTTGTGTGGAGAACAGGCTGGCCAGAGTTTTGTGTGTTGTGAGTAACGAAAAGCTTTTGACCTAATTATGCTCGGTGTATGTTTATTTAGAATTGATTTTGAGTGTTATGTAAAAGAAAAAATGATATTCGAATAACTATTTTCTTGGTAATTTTCTCTCTCATATTCATATTGTGTTTATATTAAAGTGTTGTTCAAATAACATTTCTCGTCACAATGATTTATAATAGGTCTAAGTATCACTGGACTCTCCTTTCACGGGAGAGGTCAAGTCTCGTAAATGACAAAACCCTCGAGTCTGTTACCGTTTTGTGTGCTTTTTTTATTTGTGGGTGAATTGTTTCGTCTCCTAATGGCATGTTTCCTTAAAAATCACGTAGATACAAGATAGTCATACGTTAACAGCATGCTCACTAGTCACTACATCCGTGTCACACAATTTTTTTGCCACAAGTTATTTTTCTCTCCTTTCGTTTCTCGTACAACATGTCCCTGTATTGGATTTAGGATTAGGATTGGATGTCAAAGTAAACGATGGACAGGGATATGGCGTTTCACAAAGTTGAAACTGCATACTCCATTTACGTACCAATTAATTACCATTATTTATGTTAATAAAGCAGATTTATTTATTTATTCATTAAGCTGTGTCGGTAATGAAAAGTAACAGCGGATTAAAGAATGATACTGTTTTCAACGAGTTACTGGTACTACTATTTGACTGGAGAACGCGCCAACGCCTCAAAACTTGTTGTTCTGTCGCATTCATTCCCTCCATAATTCGGAGCTATCAGTAGCTGACATGTGGTAAACACTGCCGGTGGTCTTAAACCGTCCTTTGCTTCGTCATGTCTAAAATCCTGTCTCCACATATATTTTTAAACAATTTCAAAATGTGCATAAAGTCGCCATTTAAGAAACAAAATCTATTTTCTTTCAAGAAAAAAATCTATTTATTTTAAAAAATAAAAATACTAGTATTTCTTGTCTTTTGAGTGTGCGACAATTGTCTAGCATTTCTTGTCAAAAGCATTTAAATATTCCTTAGTAAAAGCATTTAAATATTGAAAATTTTAATAACTAAAAATACATTTTTATTCTAAAAAGTCTTTGGATGAAACTCACGCACACTTTATTGTAAGATGATGAGTTAAGATTTCAAATTTGCGTCTTATTATATCAAACACCTATATCATTTGAACCACACTAAAAAAATAACTAAAATATATTTTTTTTAATAAATACTTATATTTTCCTTCTGCAATAATCTTTCCTCCTAAATTATAAGTGGTATATAAATAATCCTTTCACACTTATTGAAAAAAACTAAGACATGATAATTTGGAGTAAGAATTATTGTTTCTTCTTGGAATAAGTTTTATGACAATATGTAAAAACAATTTTCATTCCTTATTGATTACAGAGAAAATGAGAGGGAGAGCAAATTAAATGCAATTTGTATTTAGTTTTATGAATTTTTAAGTAGTAAAAGATTTTTTTGAAAAAAATGAATTTTTGAAAGAAAAAAACATGATTAAATAGGGTTCATGCATCATTGGAATATGTTGCGATCGAGATTATATGATGTTTAACCAATTTCAAGATATTTCTTTCATCTTTTTTTCTACAATCTTAAACACAACGCAAGAACCCTATCCTACGCAAGTTATCTTTTGTAGTTGTCTTATTTTGAAATATTTTCTACACCAATATTGATATCTTTGAGAGAATCATTTTTTTCAAAGCTCTTGACCAAGTCAGATTGGTTATGTTAGGTACTCCAGACATTATGACCTTCTATGTTGTTCTTCTTGTCGAAACTAATTTATCTTCCTCTATATATTTGAATCTCACTCTTTGTAATTATTTATTCGCATCCGCTAACTAAAATCTAATGAAGTAATATATTTATTTTTTTTAGATATTTTGTCGTTTCTGTCAATTTAGCGCGTGTTTGTTTTTTGAAAGTCTCCACTATCACTAGTTTAGACTTTTCTTAACGTGACTTTTAAAAGTTCTAACGTGTAACTTCTCATTCATCGTAACTTTTTTTTGGTGAACATCCATCGTAATTCTTTATCTTTATTTTGGTATTTTTTAAACACACACTCAATCCTTATATTTTTTCATTTATTCTTTAGTTCTCACTCCTTCGTTCTTTAATTTTATTTTTCAAATTTGTTTTGATAGAAAATAAAATAAAATAACACAACGCCCCTTTTATTTGTCTGGATTTTGGAATGCTGGTGGTGACTCGATATAGGGCGGGGGGTTGTGGCTAAAGAAATTGATCCAAATGTGTGAGAGAGATGAGAACATGTGCTCCTAATTTTGTGATATATATTAAAAATTAAAATAAAAAATATTATTATTGTATTTTTATAGAAAACGTCAATTATTGTGAAATGAAGAGTACTAATCATTAATCATTATTATGTCCCAAATAATTAGTTGCTGGGAAGATGAGGCCCTAGACAATATGCATACTCACCGCCAAGTACCAGCAAGAAATTACTTGCTGGGAGTAATAAATTTTTCAAAAAAACAAGTAAGTGAAGCATCTTAAATTCTCAAAGGTGAGATAATTTTCTATCATAAGCTTATTTTCTATTACGATTCAGTTGAACTCTACGAGGTTGCTCTTTTTGTTGAGCTCAATTTTTCTCTTGGCCTAACATATTGATAGTATGAGTTACCTATTTTATGTATTAATATTTTAGTATTTATAATCGATTTGGGGCTGACCATTCACACTTAAATTAAAAAAATATTTTCTTTTCCTCAACTAAAATGTGGGTCTTCCACATCATACTTACGTTGTTGTTACAACCAACAAAACATAGATGGACTTTCAATACAATGATCCAATACATTTGGATCTTACTTCTACTCCCTATTAGACGGAAAAATTCAAAGATAATGACTAAATTGATCTCAAAATAAGTCACCAAATAGTAATACAAACACATTTTTTTAAAATTAATCAACAAGTAACTGATAATACGAATACTTAACAAGACCAGATCACCAACATTGAATCAACAATTCACCCAAAAATAGCTTTATCTAATGAGTAAATAAGTGATCATGAAATGTGATAGGAGGTGAAGATACTACACGTGATAGTATATTAATTAATTACTACCTCCCTCGTGTTGCAACATTTGTTTTCTTCCTCCCTCGTGCAAATAAGTGAGAATATTTATTTTTGAGAGATAATTGAGTGACTATGAGTGAAAATAAAATTAAAAAAAACACATGTATCTTTAGAAAAAGACACACATGTCCTCTTAATCTTTTTGAATGGGACGGGCAACATATATAAGACACACATATGTCTTATATAAGCTTTTTAGGGTTCCCATCCGATCATACTCGACTCAAAGTTTAAGAGACGGATTAACATGCTGGACTAGAATTTTTACACCAGGTGATGTGTTAAGAAATAAACAGATGGAACATCATCCAATGACAGAGATTGGAGTTAGTTAATATTTATGCACGACAATATTTACATCATTATATGTTAGGTAATGACGGTTTTGGATGCGACAATGTTGTAACTTTTGATGGGGATGTGTTTTCAAGATTTTGTTTATGTCGCTGTGAACAAATTGTTCATGTGTGCTTTAATCAATCGTTTCTATTTAAGGTGTAAGATATATAACTAACCAGTAACCAGTACTGAGAAAGTACATGCATATTTCCTTTAAATTAAAATTCAACGTATGTTTCTATTCAATGTATGCTGTATGCCTAACTTTCATTGTCATGTCACATTATGTTTCTAAATTGTTTAGTCGAAAATGTAACATTTTATTTATTTTCATTTTCTCTCATGGGCTAATTAATGTGTTTTTTTAGGTACGTACTGTAATCTTCATAAAAAAAAAAGGTATATACAGTAATCACATAGCCCATCACTAAATAATTACTTGAGTCACTCACCTAAAATAATATAATAATTTATTTTTTTTGAGAGAAAGATAATAATTACTTGAATTGTATCGCTCACGAAAGGAAAGTTGCATATGCAGATTAATCTTATGATTTTGTTTGGAAGAAAGGGGAGGGATGTGAGAATATAAAAAAATAAATAAAGAAAAAAATGTAAGTGTATTTCTTTAGGTGTTTTTTGCGTGGTTCTTAACTTACCACGATTTCCTCCAATCCTTAATTTTCTTAAAGTTTGGTATATCAAAATTTTTAATTAAGGAAATTCACCTAAGTTTTGTCCATAAATTAATATCTACGATCAATGTATTTTTAATTTTATGAATATTATAACAACATATATTGAATTTGTAGAATTATATAAACCTTCAAAAGTTCGTCAATATAATTTTTTGAGTCCCCCAAATGATGGGGTTTTGTATTATAAAAAAAATAACCCCCAAACCCAAAGTCCCCCTTTCTCAAAGTCTTCTATTCTTCCACTTGCTCCTTTATTTTTTCTAAAACATTTTTTCCTTCCCGTTCAAACTCGCAAACAAATTCAGCATCCCTCCTTATTCTTCAACAAAAGCTTCTAAAAGAGTATGAAGAGGTCCTTTTCCAAGAGGAGACCCTTTGGTTTCAAAAGTCTAGGGAGAAGTGGGTTAGACTGGGCAGTCGTAACAC
>Ga0228711_1000190_pt1 | contig 61481 bp, 31 predicted proteins | sample MedpolnodulmetaG_2_FD_177996 | JGI IMG/M metagenome (GOLD analysis project Ga0228711, IMG submission 177996) | Root nodule microbial communities from Medicago polymorpha collected in Santa Monica, California, United States - brown nodules | ecosystem: Host-associated > Plants > Roots > Nodule... | reverse complement strand
CATTTTTTATTTCAAAAAAAAAAAAAAAACTAATTTACACACACAATTAATACACCCTTAATCTCAAGTTTTTGTGCAAAGGAGTCGTCCTTTTTTATAGAGTTTAGCTTCTCTCTGAAATTCAAATACTTTTAAGCTTTTTAATTTTGATAAATTAAGAGTATAATAATATCAAAGAAAATATGAAAGACTAACATGAAAATAAAAAACTCCTTTAAAAAAATATTAATCCTAATTGTATTTTTTATGAATATGTATGTATGTATTTCCCTAAAAAAAATGTGTGTGTGTGTGTTTGTCAGACAAACAATTCAAACTAAATAATATGAAAATATTATGTTGAAAAGAATATGAAAACATTATATTAAATCCGAAAATTGCAATTGAAAGGAAATATATTAAATCTTAAATTGTTCTAAAATTATACTAAAATAATTTGTTTTGTTTCTCTAAAAAAAACTTGATTTGTTGTTTAATTTTTCATTCTTGATTTTGATTATCTCTCATACAGAAAGGAAACCAATAGATTTATTTATAAAGGGGAAGAAACCCATACTCTAAAGTCTAAACACTAAAACAAGAAGAAAAAATAAATACGTAGATTGCCTTTAAAAAGTACGAAAAATAAATAAATAACTTTGAAAAATGCATGTGGCACAACCTCAAATAATTCCATTTTTTTACCAGTATAATAATTTACCTTGTTCTCATTCTCAAGCATTATTTGTTGAGACTTGAGTGTGATTTAACATCATTCGAACACAGTCAAGCGTTTTTAATTAATGGAATGTAAGTAACAATTTTTTTAAAAGACTATAAATTGCACACGTTGTACAAGTCTATTCTTTGCAAACTGCCAAGAAAAATGTCTGGTATTGCTTTCTTTTGATTTTAAAGAATTTCTAATATTGCTTAATGGTTAATTATAGGCTAAAGTGGACTTTCCCCCCATAACTTTTAAAAAGTTGCAATTTTAGTCCCCTATGTACGAAAACTACAATTTTGGCCCCTTAATAATTAGCCCCTTTGCAATAGTGGTCTTTTTGACCAATTTTGACTTATTCAACGCCCATGTGGCATGCCACGTGTGTAATTATTAAATTAAAAAAAATTAAAAAGCCACATAATATTTTTAAATTAAATAAATGAAATTCAAAAAATAAAAAAATTCAAAAAATTGAAAAAGAAAAGGAAGAGGCGTGATCTTGATGAACCCAGCACAACACCTTCAACTTCTTCTCCTTCTCCTTCATCTTTTTCACCCAACACTCAAACAAAAATCACAACACTCAAAAATTAAACCCAAAATAGTCATAGATTTGAGCATGAACAACCATGGAATTTTGAGGAATTTTAGGATTGTTTATGTTTGGATTATGGATTTTGAATTGATGATAAAGAAGATAAAGAAGGAAAATCAATTTTGAATTTTGATTTTGAATATGAATATGGTCATTTATGGACAGAGGTGTTGGGAAGCATGAGTTTATGAGTAGTGTTGGAGAAGATGAAGGAATTGCAGGTGTTGGAGAAGATGAAGGTAGAAACATAATTGTGGTTATTTTGGTCCCTCACCTAGCAACTTAGTCCCTTGCCAGCGTGGCAGGCCAATACAACATCTGAAGTGGCAAGTATAGCGGACATGTCAGCACTGTTAACGTTGAGTTAACGTTTTGGACCTCAATGACTAACGGAAGAGACTTTGGGGGAGTTTTTGATTCGTTTCGGTGATCTAGGGATGTGCCTGATAGCGAGGTACACTCTCAAGGACCCAAATGAGGGTTTATTCACCTATAAAGTGTATCTTACTCAACTCATTGAATATTTTTTGCGCATATCCACCGGGTAAGTATGGACTATGGGTGCAGCTATTATCCCTAACACAAATCTTATCCTTTATTATTAGTGTTTTTAAATCTATTAAATTGAAATGTTTTTTTACGAAGGATTCTCTAGGCTTTGTTTACGAGTTTGGAAGGGAAGAGAGGGGAGAGCTTGGGGAAAAAAACAAGTGAAAGAAATAGAGGAAAATGGAAGGGGAGGGTTTTGGGGGTTAACTTTTCTTGATAATATAAAGCTCTCCTCGTCTGGGGAAGTAAAAAATTGTATTGAAAGAGAGTTTTTGGGGATTTTGAAGAGTTTATACGAATTATTCAAATTTAATCTATGTTGTTACAATACTTTTAAAATAAAAAATATAGTAATCATATACATTAATTTATCGTTCTCTAAAAAATTAGTCTTTTAAATTTTTGGCTTAATTGCATGTTTAATCCCTTATGTTTATTTTAGTTTTTAATTTGGTCCCTTATGTTTTGAAAGTTTCAAGTTGGTCCTTTACGTTTTAAAAGTTTCAAGTTGGTCCAAAACGTTACTCCCGTTGAAATAAGTTAGTCCCTTCCGCGACACGATATTGAGTTTAATAAAACAAAAAAATTAAAATAATGTGTTAAAACTGATTTTCTAAATAAGTAAAGTTCCATCATCCATATTGTCAACTCAAATCTTTAACTGTTATGTGACTGAAGGGACTAACTTATTCCAACGGGAGTAACGTTTTGGACCAACTTGAAATTTTTAAAACGTAAGGGACCAACTTGAAACTTTTAAAACATAAGGAACCAACTTAAAAACTAAAATAAACATAAGGGATCAAACATGCAATTAAACCTAAATTTTTAAAAGATTTCTCCATTTTTCCTCATATTTTCCACCCCAAAGCCTTCCCTTCCCCCTCTCCTCCAAACTCCCAAACAAAGTCTTAATGTTAATCTTCACTTTATAGATTTTGTTCGATAACAAATAGTGGATAGTTAAGAAGTTAGTTTATAGAGGATGACTAACAAGCTAGCATATATCTGAGAGCCGATAAGTTAACTGATTGAATTTGTAGTGTTTGGTAAAATTAGCGGTTGAAGTAGCTTATAAATATGAAATAACAAAAAAAAATGCATTTAATTAATATTCTTTTTTTTTCAATTGAGATTGCAAAGGTAAAATTGAGATAAAAAATAATAACTACCATAGACCATTATAAGCTCATAAAAATAAGTTATAACCTCGTGAGATAGTGATTGTTACCAAACGAGTTTTTTTAGTCAAATGAGTTTAGAAATATAAGCTATAAGTTCAAAAACATGCCCTACCAAACAAACCCTTAGTGTATCTGACGCATTGCTTGTTTTGTTTTTAAGGAAAACAGAAAGAAAGAGCGAAAGCGGTACAAATGATAAGTGTGATAAATAGTCATTATCTTTCATTTGTCGAATCTTTTTTAATATAAACAAGGTAATTTCTTTTTCCACCCGACTCTTTTCTAACGCGCCCTGCAAAATATTAAAAATGCTCGATTCAGATTATATAATCTAAACTGTTTTTTAGGATTTTCGTTTAATACAATTTGAAATGTGTTTAAACAAATTTTCAATCAACTTTTCTCAACAACATTGACATAAATTATACTATATATAGTATAAATGTTTTTTGAAGAAGATTAAGGAGGAAGAGGAGGGGAAGGTTTGTTTCCTCTCGCACATCCTCAGAAGGAGAAGATGGAAAAAGGATACTCTGATGAGCAATCCAAATCCAGACAGAGGGTGTGAACCTGCCGAGTGGAACATTGTTCTTTGACCATTCATACTATCCATACAAAATGAGATGAACCTTTGTATGAAAGGTCAACGGTGGAACATTAGAGGATGAACACTACTCAGAAGAAAATGTATAAAAGAGAAGGAGAGAATGTGAGGTGGAATGAGAATTTGTGAAGAATGAGTGAGTATTTTATATGAGGAAATGTTTCATATAATTGTCAGTAAAGGAAGGGTAAAAAAAAATGTGGTATGTATGTGGGAAAAGAGTCACCACCGGATTGATCGTTGTCGGTGGAAACAAAAGTCAACACTAATATGATCTATATGTGGTAAAAGAGTCACCAACGGATTGATTGTCATCGGTGGAAAGAAAAGTAATCACTAATAGAATTTAGGTATTCATCCACCAAAAGCAAACACCTAGACCAAATCTAAAACCAGTGTGCTGAGGCAACGCCTTGGAGGATGATGCTTGATAAGTGATCTCCTTGTAGTGGTCTGCTTGTTTGATAAGTGGTCACAAGAGTTGACAGCGACGAACGATTGTATGTGACCAAAATTGAAAAATCTCAAAGGTGGTGCTGTCAGCGGCAAATGCTGACGTCGACAACGTTAGTGAAGAACAGAGACAGACAGGTCACAGAATCAGAATCTGCTCTGGTACCATGTAAAGAATGTATTTTGGTGTGAATGCTTGGTGATAATGTATGACTACTCACAAGTTACACTTAGTTTCCTGCAATATTTGTTTCAATGAAAGGCTTGTGATTGCTTACCATCTGTAAGGAATGTATTTTTGTGTGAATGCTTGCATGTGTCTAATGTGACCATACTGATATAGTATATTTATATTCATCTAAGTTGACTATAATTGATAGCGTAATGAATATTGTTAATTATAATATCAATACTAATAAAGACTAATCAATATTAGTTGACTAATTTATTCTTAACACATCTAACGCATTAACACTGCGGTGGTGTCTAACTTGATGACGGACTATGAACAGAGGCAAGACCTTCCAACCTTGCAAAGATAGGATCAGAATGATTTTGTTTCCCTTCCATGAGTTTGTTTGAAATTCGAATCCTGAGTGGCCTCGTAGTAGATGACTCAATCTGTGGACAACCCCTCAGTTGAAGTTCTTTCAAGCTTGGCATAAATTCATGCATATTTTCAGGCAAAGAATTCAACTTCTGACAGTAGTTTATGGTTAACAAGTTGAGCTTTGGAGCTGCAAATCCTCCCTTGGGAAATGATGTGAAACTTGGACAATGCCTTATGCACATGGAATTGAGGGATTTGAAATTTGGAGTAGCAGCATCTGATGCTGAAAGATCAGTAAGTGCTTCCAGATTTTTGCATCCCCAAATATCTAGGGACTTGAGGTTTGGGAAAAGATCTAAAGGCAAGAACATGAGTGAGTCACAGCTATCAATCAAGTACAAAGATGTCAGTGATTGGTGGTACCAAGGTGCATGTACATGGAATTCTAGTTTCTGACAATTCTGAATGTTGAGCACACGCAGACTCGGAGATTTGGGAAGTGGACAAAGCAAACGTTTGCAATCTCTGATGACAAGTAATGTCAAAGATGGAAGACTACTTGGTAAGTTCCCTGTCAGCTTGGGACAGTTTTCAATATAAAACTCTCTAAGATGAGAGAAAGCTCTGCTGCCTACATTTTCTGCATCGAAACACCATTTCTCCCATGCTGACATAGACTCGATCCGTAGAATTTCTAGTGCAGGAAAGCTATCAGTACTTGCAGAAGTTGTATTTCCATAAAACTCAGGTCCTAAACTCATTAATCCTTTAAATTTAATAATCTGAAGCTCTTTCAACATTGGAAGTTGTCCAAGTGGAGGCAATTTGTAGCAATATTTACATCCATTAAGCTTTAAGGAAACCAGGTTGCAAAAGTAGTAGTCCCCTAACCAATCAGGAAATTCTGTACCTGGATATTCATTGATATCAAGCTCCTTCAAATTTGTGTTCGGTTCGAGACTACACAGTTTAGTCTTTTCAAGCTGTGAGTTTTCGGTATCACCGCTTCCACCCCAATCCAAAGACAATTTTTGAAGGCCATGTTTTTCCTTCAATTTTGCTTTCTCAGAATCCTTGTAGTTGACAACATGTTCTATGTCATGAATGAACAATGATCCATGTAAATTACATAGCTCTCCCAGTTCACTAATGGAAGATCCATGATTTTCACCAACAAAAAAGTCACTCAACTTTTGAAGGTTTTTCAGTTCACTGATTTGCAATGGCATCCACTTCAAACAAGTGCCTCTAATATCCAAGTGGCGCAAGTTAACAAGTTTATGAATATCTTTTGGAAGTTCAATAAGATTATAACATCCAATTAACTTGAGCGTTTGTAAATTGTACAGACTGCAGATCGAGTCGGGTAACCTTGTAATCTCGGTGTCAGACACTTCTAGAGAACGCAGATGTTTTAGTTCACCTATTGAATCAGGTAAACTGTAGAAATAAGCGCCTACCAGGGTTAACACCCTTAAGTACCTTAGCTTTGTCAAAAGATCATTTGGCATGTCGTTGAACATGTCTATGGATGTACCTATTGTTCTTATTTGCATAAAGGTACGTAGGCGATTTGCTTTGCTAACATCTTTCAGGTTTACATATGAGGAACAATGTGAAATAATGTGAGACAAATAATGAGTTCTTTCCGTAACTTGATCAGAATTGTTGTCTTCTATTCTCACAGAAAATGTTCCAGATACAAATTGAGCCAAGTCATTTATAAGATGATGCATTAGAAAACATGACTTACCACTTCTTGATTGGTAAAAAAATGATCTGGATACTAATTCACAAAAATACTCATTTCCAACTTCTTCAATTCTTCCATGTCTTTTTGATTGGTGGAGCAAACCTTCTGCCATCCACAACAAAATTATATTCTCCTTTTCAAATTCATAATCTTTTGGGAAAATTGCGCAATAAGCAAAACATCTCTTTAGATGAGAAGGGAGATAATGGTAACTTAACCTCAAAGCTGGAAGAATATTGCTCTCATGATCATGTAGATCCCATATCTCACTGTTCAGTACTTTATGCCATTCTTGGGTATCACTTTTTGACCTCAAAAGTCCTGCAAGTGTCTTCAAAGCCAAAGGCAATCCCTTGCACTTTCTAACAATTTCCCTTCCAACTTTGTATACACTTTGCTGATGAACATTTGAATCCTTATGGCCATAACCAAACACATGGTTTGAAAACAACTCCCAACAATCTTCATTGGCCAATTCAGTAAGATTGTAAGGCGGAAAAGTTTGCATGATAGATGCAACATTCCGACTTCTAGTAGTTACAATAATCTTACTTCCGTTGGCCCCTCCATGTTTAAATGGACTCCTGAATTTGTCCCAGTTCTCGTAGTTTTCATCCCAAACATCATCCAACACAAATAAAAACTTTTTCTTCTGTATATACATTTTCAGATTCCTCTGTATTGAATTTAAATCTTCAACATCACAACTACACAAAGTGACAACCTCCAAAAGGTTCTTTGTGATCTTGCAGATGTCAAATTCTTCAGAGACGTAAATCCAAGCTTTGAGATCAAACTCCTTCTGTACTCTATCATCATTGTATACTAGTTGAGCTAAGGTGGTTTTTCCAATTCCTCCCATACCAACAATGGGAATGACACCTAGTTTTTCATCATCAGAATCATGAGACAATAGCAAATTAACTAAGATATCTTTATCATTATCCCTTCCATACACATCACATGCTTCAACAACAGATGAAGTTGGTGTCTTGTGTGTCACTTTCACTTCCTTACCCACCTTCAAATCAAGTACTTCTTTCAATTTTATAACAAACTCTAATCTTTCATAAACATCTTCTATCTTCTGTTCAAGTTGTTTATCATAAAAATTTGTATGAGGTGAGTGGAATGAGTTTACCTCTTTGGACTTTATCTTTTCACTGGTAAAAATCTCATCAAGTAGATCATCAGCATCAAATGCAACATCTTTAAGTTCTTCAAGCCACTCCTTCACAGCTTCATTTTTCATTTGCTTTTCTTCTGCATCATTGAGCACAGCATGGACTGACAACAACATGATCTTCAGTCTTTTGAGCAAATTCTCACTTTTTTTCTTCTTAAAGAAGTTTGCAACCTCAGAAGAAGCTAACCTTTCTAGCAAAACATTGAAAATAGCCCCCATTAAAGGTCCAGCAACAAGTTCCAGAGCCATGGCGTGAAATTATTGCACAATTTTTTATTTTTTGTTTTCCTTACACAGCAGAATTCTGGAGGATAGGCTGCTGCACGGATCAACCTAGTCAACTAATAGAGACAGAAATAGGTGACTAGATTTGGAACTACAGCCGACAAGTATATATTTTTGGGTTAATAGGTCTTTACCCGAATATAGGTCATTTCTGGTTTTCCTCCCTTTAAACTATTTTTTTTGATTTATGGCCAAACAAAAACGAAAAATTTCTTAAAAAAAAAATAAAATTGGTTTTTGTTTGGCCTATTAGGGTAAATCAAAACAAAAATATTTTACAGGGGGTAAATCAAAAAAAATATTTTATAGGGGGGAAAACCAGAAATGACCTATATTACAGGGGGTAAAGACCTATTAACCCTATATTTTTTAAGGAATATGTTATTTGAAGACCATTTTGAGATAACTGATTGGACAACCAAATATATACCAATGATCTAAATATTGACATAGAATTCAAAACAATAAAGAGAGATAATAAGAATATAATAAGGGAATAAGAGAGTTGTCATAAAATTTATCCTAAAATAATTATACAAATATTATTTGTTGAGCTACTTTTAATAAATTGAATTTAAATAAATAAGTTTTGTTGAAATATAAAGATATATAATTATTGATGAAACTCGCTTAGTATTATTATTATTTTGTAAATATTGGGTAAGAGATAATTGGCGCTATTAAGTATTAATATTTTAAAAATTAAAAAGTAGGTGATGTATATGGAAGATTCACTTAACCATCTAAAATAGAGAATTATATTGTTAATGGTGTAAGAACTAGATCAATGATCCCACAAACTCGAAAGATTCAATGTTAACTCTTAGAAATCGTGGTTGGGTCTAACACAGCCCCACAAAACCAGCTTGAGAGGTGAGGATTGCCCCAACTTATAAACATATTGTCAGACCATCACCTATCCGATGTGGGATTCTTAACACACCCCTCACGACCAGCACTATTGGGCTTGGTTCGTGGACATAAATGGTGGGTGGCCCGATAGCGGAGACCTGATAGCAGGTGGTCCAATGGATCTTGGAGAGGCTCTGATACCATCTTAGAAATCGTGGTTGAGCCTAACACAACTCCACAAAACCGACTTGTGAGGTGAGGATTATAAACACATTGTCATGCCATCATCTATCTGATGTGGGACTCTTAACACTAACCAATTAAGTTGGTTCGTATGTGCCTGAATCAGACTCGACAATTATTAAAAAAAATCAAAGATTAATGAGTTAGATAGTCATAACATACATGATAACATAACACATTATAGCATTGTTTGATCTATTAATTTTCTTACAAAAATCACACTATGTTAAGAGTTATTATTTAAAATATATATATATATATATATAATAATTGTATTTATAGATTATTTTTAATCATGTTATATAATTTTTATTGTAGCAAATATACTTATTTTATCGTTATAAAAAATTTGTAATATTTGAAAGAAAAAAAATACAATAAGTCGATAAAAAAATTCTCCTCAAAACCAAACCATTACACTTCTATTAATTGTCGATGCTCTGGATGTCTTGGAATATGATGAGAAGTCAAGATTGTCGGTATACATATACAAATGTACAACAAAAAATAGTATTTGCGGTAAGTTTATACATAAAATAGACACATTAAATATTCTACTTATAAATCTGAAAATTATAAAAGATTCTTGTAAATAGGTTCAAGCGAGTAAAAATCAAATGGACATGTTCAACTGATAAAAACAAATAACCTATTATGTATTTGAATTTGTGAAAAATAGTCTAAATTGGCCTAAAGAAGATACTGAGAAATCATTTGAGATTGTAAAAAAAATAAAAAAATTGGTATAAGAATTGGAAAATTATAAATTAAATGGGATTTCTCTCCTGTGGGAGGGTGTTCATACTAGTTCCAATTGCAGAGTGGAGAACAACAAGCAAGGTATTGGTTCTGGTTTCAACATAGAGACATCTCCGATGGGACGATTCCTTAGTGATTTTCCCATATGCGTGCACATAGTGAAGAATCAAATGACATGTGGTAATAATGAGATTCTAGATATGAGGTTACGAATATGCCTTGAATTCTCTTACATTTCTGTGTTACATAGATCAATAGTAATTACTCTATTAGTTATACTTAAGTTCATACTTTACTTCCGGTTTTCCTGGCTGAGCTAAACAAACTACAAAGGAATTCACAGGCAATACCATTTCTAATGTTTGATATTGGATGTTGCTTGGTTAAGTGTTCTTAACTAGAATAAGCTAGGGGTTATGTCCTAATAAATCTTTAGTTCTTGGTTGTTTAAATAAGTGATTAGTTCTTAGACGTGTGCCATGTAGTCAATCATACACTCTTGGTTGACATATCTGCCACCATACTGCCTTTCTTTTCGATAGCATAAACGAAATACAAGGAAAACACCATGACTAAAGACTAATATAGGTGCTTTTTCATAATTAGAAAGAAAAAAAACTATTATAGGTGCTTGTACTCTGTCAGAGCATGTCATAATTGAAAACTTTGATTCTGACACATGCTACCAAACTGATAACTATACTAGTATACTTTTTATGTAAAATGGATAACACTAATATAAACATTATCAATGATGAATTTACTTGAAAGAATTACTAGGACAGGAATTCGCGCATTCGAACAGGCCGTTTAACTGCATTTGTAAAACCCTGCAAAGAAGTGAAGAATTCGCAATAAGCATTCTGTTTTCAAGTATCAACAGAAAAGGGTGACAAAATTGCATGAGTAGGAAAAAAATTAAAACCCACATCACTCAGGTAAACCATTTACTAGAGTAACCCGGTCTTTAAGGTCTCTTCGTAGCACCAATTATGAGCATGTCAAGTAATAAGTGCACTACTAAAATTTGTATCACAATAACATATACACAACCACAAAAAGCAAGAAAATTTTCAAGATTTTCTCAATGAAATCGTGTATTTTTAGGGGCTTTGACACAGATGATCATTAGAGAACCACACTTTTGGTTCTTACTATTTAAATGTGTAGAATTTGTAATACCATGTGTCTAAAATAGAGCACAGATCAATTGTTTTTAAATCAGAATTATATAAATACAGTGAATTGATGTGATTGCTTAATCTGCTCCTCGTCAATGATTTTGCACAGCCAAGTGTATAAACATGTGACTAACTCTATCTAAATGAATTTATTTTATTTTTTTATCAAATGCAAGAAGAACGATATAAAATAATATGCGTTTATTAAGATAAAAAAAAAAACAAAAAAAGCATACCTCATTAAATTTAAAAAGTAAAGGGCTTCGATCTTTCTCTGATGTAGTTTCTTTCTGTAGAGATATGTCATCATTTTGGAGATCCTTAACACTTGACTTCTTAAACCTGCCCTTGAAGGAAAAATTCGATCAGCAGCAGTATACAACAACTATGTACTGATAATTATTCACCAAGGCACCCAAGCTATACATCAAACCTGTTGTTTGTTGCACGTAAAACAACAACTAAACCTTTTCTAAGTGAGCTAATTAAATGAATCAATATACGCCATTAATACCAACAATAATCTCTTTATATTTCTTTTGTCTGGAGCATTAGAGCAATTTATTATCTCAAAAACATGGAATCCTATTTGAGATAGTGAACATGCAATCCTATTTGAGATAGTGAATATTTTGTTTGAGATAATGAACATGTATCTTTAGGTTATTATAGTAAGTTTCATAGCAACTTTGCCTGTGCTGCGAATTGACAACTAAAGAAAACACTGAACAAAAAGTTGTGAACTAAAATGTTTGGCTTATTGTATTCTCCTTTATCATCGATCGGCATAAATCAAATGCACCCTATATTAAGAGAGAAAATATCAATAGTGAATGCCACAATTTTGGTGATGTGCCTAGATTTAGGCAGTGGTATGATAAATTTAATATTTTTACCATGATACAAGTTTTGTGGTAGACTGCCCATCTTCAATTAAGGAAACCCTGTGATTAGTAATTACCAAAGTTTCATTTCAAAATGGTGAAGGCTTGAAAATTCCTCATACTGGCCACACATATTTATAAAGGGTCAATTGAGGAAACCCCATGAATAGTAAAAACTGATACTAAATGAGTGTTTTACTGAATCATGATAATGGTTGGCACAAGAAATACAAATTATTGAGGAAGAATCACCTGTCGAAGAAATTTAAGGAACTCCTAGATGGTTTTTTCTTATTTGCCATGTCTAGCAGTTTTGTCTTGTCTGTTGCATTTGCAATTTTAGTGGGATTCAAGTTTGGTGAAACTGTCTTGGGATGTTGATTTGATTTCCTTCCTAAAACATTAGGTTGACTTTCAATAGTTTTCATATCAAGTGCAGCTGCATGATTCTTGGTATTAGCAAATGGGATGTTGTTGTTGTTTCCAGCCTCAATAACGTCATGCCCTCCATTTGTTAAAGTCGCAGTTTTGATATTAGCTTGTAAAATCTTTTGCTTTTCAACCTGTTAGGCTCAAAATAGTGGAACAGACACGCAGTGAAAAAATGGTACGGAAGTCACAATATAACAAGCGAATTTAAATAAACCTGTGAAGGAAAAAGATATCCCAAAAGTATTGTTTTTTTGTGATAAAATATTTTGATCTGGCTAGTACAAAACAAAATCAAGGGTTTTACCAATGTCACAAGCAACTTCAGGATGGATTTATACATATACCTAAGCCTTATAAAGCCAGATAGTTGTACTTGACATTCACATTTCATTTTTATTCTTTCAAATTTGAACAGCAATTAAGCTTCATCCAAAAAATGTTTTATCGGAAATGTTATCGGTCAACAAACATTTTTGACAGATCATAAGTTTATCGGAAGTGAATAGGGGAAAACAAATGAGAAATGTTTCAATTCATCCTTAAAAAAAGAAGCAAAAGAAAAAATATAATGAAAATAAAACATTTAAGTTTACGAAGTCTCACTTCATGCACCAAAACCTGCTTCATAGGTAAAGAAAGTGCATAATGGTTTGCTGTATAATCCTGCAGAAATGTAGACAACAGAATAGATATCAATAACTGGCTGAGATTTTCATGATAGAAGCACGAACAATGATCCCAGGTCATACCTTAAAGTTTATAAAGCTACCGATAGAAGGAACAAGAGACAAAGACAATTCATCTGCTACTTCATACTTCAGGGTATTAGGCAGTGCATCTGATTTCATTTTCTTATATGTGATGGCATATGAGACCATTGTGCTAACTAATTGAGCAATATCGTTCTTCTCCTTATCCGACAGTAGTTGTAATGCCACCTAATGAAAAGGAAAAACAAATCAGAAAAGAGAGAGAAAAATACGTGAAACGTTGAGCTGAGCCAAGCTAATTAGAACAATTAAAGCTTGGCTTATGAATGTCAAAATAGTCATCAGACTACATGTGATTGACAAGCAACATAATGTTAAAAAATAGCTCAAATTGATGCTAAATGTCATAATACAGCAAGCAATCCATCAACAGAACATATGAACATAGCTAGAGGGGTCAAATATCACCTTGCCTCATGTTAAAAAAAGAAGGAATGAAACTCGTCGCTATGTGTAATCTTGATACACAACTTAAAAAACTGATTAGGGCGCTGCTGTTATAGGTATGTGAACTTCAGGATGGAGGTTAATTGTACTACAGAAAATGAATCATAACTGGTCTAGGGTTTTGTTCGAATGATCGAATCAGTTATTTATGATGTCTTCCATGAATAGTAGGAGTCAATTTGGATAAACTATCAAGAACTTATGGGAATGAGAAATATTAAAAGAATTATCTCACAATTACTTTAAGTTTTTTAAAATATCAATTTCAGTTCTCAAATAAGTTGAAATTACCTTTGGCATTTTAATTTCTTCAGAACCTCTCTTTTAACTTCATTAACATCTATAAAGTTTATAAGGACATTTCTTCGGTGAAGAACCATAAATGTATTTTAATTGGGAGGCTCCCATAAGCTAAAAGTTAATCCTTACTAAGCTTAAGTTTGGAGAGATTAAAAACCCTTATATCTGGATTTAACAGGAGTGGTCTAGGCTTCAACACTAGGATTCTACAGCATCACAGCCAAGAGATCCATCACTATTGAGGTGGCCATTTCTCTGACAATAAATAACTATTTGAAAAGTTGCATGCATGACTTAAAAATAGCTATTAATCAAAATTTGAGGAACACGGACTGAATTCAATAACAAGCCATTAAGGAATATAATATAAGAGGCATTCTTTATCATAATATTTCCTATTTTCTAAACAACCCAACATATTCTTTATTTATCAAAAGAGAACTGTGTCTTCACATGCAAGATTCTAAAGTATTAAAAAGATAGACGAAGAAAACAAGGAGACAAAATCAGTTAGGCTACTAAACTAATTTCATGACAAATAGAATAAGTATATTACCGGTCTTATGGATGGTGGGGATAAAATGTCCAACAATGGAGAAATTAAGTCTTCAACAAAGGAAGTAGGTGATAAGTGCCTTGCAATATGTGGCGATATTTTGTGGTGCCAAGTATTCAAAATGTCCATCTTTTCCATCATCGTTGTTCGATACCTACAGATTTTTGTATGATATGGCGTTAGGAAAATTTTGTTTTGCAGGAAAAAAGCATTTTAAAGTTATGCAAGTTCAACTAGTAGTACAACGTATACCTGTGATATGACTTTGGCCACTCAATGTTTGGCTTTTGAACTTGGGCTACTGTATGATGTACAATAATTGCTATGGTAGGCAAATGAACTGAAGAAAGGAAAGACGGAAAGAAAGAAAAAATGTGAGAATGAAGTTTGTTTTTAGTAACACAACAGTCTTAAAGGTAAAGTATCATCCTACCAAGGAGAGGCATTTGTTGTGTACGCATTATATATTGATGCACCAGATCATAAACTTCAAGACTGTTGAGACACTTGACCTTCAAGCATATTTCAAAATTTCTCAGTCATTCAAAAGAATTAGTAAATGAATCTCGGTGTCAGTGAATCTGTGTGAGACAAATGCTTACAGTTTTCTGCATAACTGGATCATGATAATTGAGCTGCAGAATATTTTCATGAATTCCATCCAGAATCAGGTCACTATCACCACTGCATATTAATTACCCATGTATACATTGGACATGCATATACTTGAACATGAGAGAAATGAGAGAAACAATAATACATGGTTTACCGGTATGATATAAGGGAGTACAAGGTGTCAAATTCAGAGAACTTGCTATTGAGAGATTTTCTTTCCATCTTTTTTGTTCTTTTTCTTTGGAACAACTACAAAGAATAGCAATCAATGCAAAAGATGTTTAATATATAGTAATCTTAGAAAATTATAGCCAGGAATAGATAAATTCAAAAGTGTGGTGCATATTACCTCTTTCCAGATGTCGAGAACATTTTTTGACATGTCCTTCTGACCAACAACTTGCGAACCAATATCAAACTGAGCACCAGTAAAGCATGTAAAAATTAATCCAGCATCTAATGAACAAGATATATTCTCTTCACATGACAAAATGTACTCCAAATTTTGAAATGAAGAGCCATGAAGCCACGAGAATAACACAGGAACAAATACATCACAATATAAAAGAAAATCATGGTAAAAATGTTCTGTTTTCAATTCTAGAGCCAAAATAAGACAGGTATCAGATATTGGTCCCCCATTTAACATAAAATAATACAAGGAGCTTTATGACAGGAAAAAGCTATCAAATTGTTAGCAGACCCACGATAACCAACAGTTAGTTAACTATGGAGAGAGATATGACAGTATATAAATAGTAAGAATCGTTTAGGGGGAATGGAGATTAGGAGGGAGTGTAAAGACTATCTCTGTCTTCCAAACTAGGGCTGGGAAAGTTAAATATCCCTGTTCATTGTCATCCATCCTTCTCTTGATTCTGCAATGACCTTGATTCAAAAATAGGGATAAGAGTGATATTCAATAAAAACTCAAGTATGTTTGATTACTTTGTAGTAAACAATCTATTCTGGCAAAAGATATACGTCGTATTCATTTTTATCCATGTTTTTGTTTGAGTGTTCAATCACCTTTGTTGTAAATCAGAATATTTGTAACTATTTTTGAGTAGTATTCGGCCCATTAATCAAGCTCATTAAAATCTATTCATGGATTCTGTACACTCTCAATTCAGACATCTACTATTAGTTCCCTCACGATTGTGCAATTTTGATCCAATGGGTTTCAATTTTGTGAATCGGATCCCCAAAGGATTCCAATTGCTAAGATAAGGTATATCCAACTTAAGCAAGCTTGACAAGCAGATGTGTCCAAAAAAGCATCGCGATGACTTGAAGAAGAGGCCCTTTAGGATGCTGCCAAAGCAATTTTCACGACTGAAGGACCTTTGGCATATAGGCCCCCGACTTCAAAATTAGATGGTTAAGGGATTAAGGAACCTTATTGTAACATTTGGGATACCTAGGGTTTGCACAGTTGAAACATAGGGACTAAAATTGCACAACTGTATTTCCTAATAGGCCAAAAGTGAGATTAAGTCTATTAAAAACAAAACAAAACAAAACAAGAATAGAATAGAATCAAGCAAGCCCTTTGTCTCTTTCTTTGTTCTTTTTTCAGGTCCATGAATTGTTATGTAGATTTGCTTATAAGTAAAAGGGAACTTAACACCCATACACACGCACAAAGCTGAGAGCTTAAAACTATTGAGTTGGAGCATCCCCTTTGAAAATATATCTCTCTCTCTCTTCATTTCTTTAACCCACAGAGAATAAGATCAAACCTATTACCCAGAAACACCGTTGATTGGAATATAACCCAGAAACATCGTTGATTGGAATATAAAGGTCAAGTTCAAAACAAATTAGTTTTCTTCCAATAAAGTGATTCTAGGGAAGAAATTATGAGACAATAGAGTTTTTCATTTAGATGCTTAAGTGAATCTCCTATTGTGGAAATTTGATATTTAATACATAACTAACTTCATACAATTCTAGAAATTTTGTAAAAAATAATAATAGAAACCAAATAATCATTAATTAAATAAAATAAAGCAACTCATTTCTTTAACAATTTCAAATGCTTCCACAAAAGGAAATTATGAAAGACCATACTTGGATAAGAAAGGACTACAGAACAATCAACGTTTATGAACTCATAAGTCCTAAAAAGTTCCTCTGAAATGCTGATTCACATTGAAATCTTACCGCATTGAGGGTTTCTTTCTTCTTAGAGAGAAATTGGAGAGTGTTCAAGCATGAGCGTATATCACATGCTGTAATAAGGGGTAAAAAAATGTCAATCAGGAAAAGAAAAGGAAAAAAAAAAATTATTGAATGGTAATTAATTTACATCATAAAAAAAAAAAAACTCGAGTTATAACTATGGTTGCATCAGTGCACCACATACATGTATAAAAAAAATGGCATGGTTTAGATAGTTTATGGTTTGAATATTAAGAACATGAATGCGCAAATGCATGTGTGCATATATAGGTACATGTATATGGAGTGATATTAAACTCTCTCGACACCTTTCTTTGCACAATTTGTAAAACTTATAAAAAAAATTAAAAAAAATACCTGTATAATCCGCTAAAGCACCGAGTGCAATGGCACTGGCTTTCACCCCCTCCTTGTTACATATATATTTTAGTCTACAAAGGTCAATTGAGAAGGATTTAGTGAAACTGAATGAGCATATAAGGAAATGCTAAACAATAATTTAGTGACCAAATATGTGGTACTAAAACAATGTATACTAACCTGCAGAGTTTACAATTCATTCAAATAAAATACTAGCTTACTTTATTAATATCATGTCGGTATGTGGCCCTTACTAATCCCAAATAGGGGGCGTAACACCCAACACCAAAAATGCTTTAAAAAGACAGCAGATAGCAAGATGGTCAAGGTATTTCTAAGAAATTTATGAATAATGCTAGAAACATACTCTGACACACTTTCTAACAAGCTCTTTTTATTGGTCTAAATTCATATGGATCCCACCAAATTTATATGGGATCCACATGATTTGGTGTGAACAGTGTGAGTTTTAACCAATAAAAGAGTGTGTTAGAGAGTGTGATGCTAGCGCTCCTCAATTCTTATACATCTTGAATAATTTAGACACAAAAACTCAACTAGTTGTGACTCACCAACGAAAAGGTAGAAAATGACAGGATAGATATAAAATGAGAAACACTAAAAACTGTTCTGGTTATTGCATTGAAATTTTTTAAAAAATCAAAGCAAAAAGCCCTAACCTTACAATTTTAAGAGCTTTTTTTAAAATTTTGAACTCATTCTAAGGTGTGGGGCTATAGCAGCTGCAAAAACCTGCTATTATGGCTGCTATAATAACCTGCTCCGCTACTGCATATCTTGTAGCTACCAAGAGCTGCTTTGCTCCGCAGACTGCTATAGTGCGCTATTGACAACACTAGCCTAGCAACAATCGGTGGCTATTACCTATTGGTAGTACTTCTAAAGTTGAGTTGTGACTCCCTTTTTTCTAAATTTGGTGTTCTGCGCTATTATATAGGTTTTTCAATTTGAAGTGTAAGACTCAAGATTGCACAAACAAATAGGACAATTTTATAAATAGCAATCACTGATACAGCAACTTAAGTCACAGACCTAAGCCCTAACAGAAAATCGTGCTATCTCAAGGATACTGTTATCATTTTATTTTGTAAGGCCTGAGGAAAATGGTCAGAGATTTTAAAAAGTGGCCCTTAGAAGGACAATGTCAACCATTTTATTATATAAGGAGCATGCCAGTATCCCAAGCAAATAAGTTTGTTTTTTTAGCTATTTGTTTTCTCATATATCACAAACTGAAAGCAGTTTTAGGTTCAACTTTAGGGGAATTGATAACGAGTACTTGGGAAAAGTTAAGGGTTTCTCATGTGCATTCAAAATAAAATGTTTACATTTGAGTAGCTACATCTCTACATACACAGGCCTGGGCTCAACTTATCAGATAACACATTTCTTGAGTTTTAATGAAAAAGTTTTGTGCATTCTCATCTCTACCTTTCCATGTTTCAGCCTTCCTAAAACTATAGCAAATGGTTAATGGAGCCATATGGAGTTAACTCAATTGGTAATTAGCTAAAGTAGCTCATACAGTCAATTATTTTTCTTTGTTGAAGTCATCAATTGTTAAGGTTAATTCTATATCAAATCGCCGTAATTATTGGAAACAAGAAACAATCAACTTTGCCCACTGTTAGAAAATAAATAGTCATTAATATTTAATAATAATTATAGCTAAACCTGATTCCAATTTAGGTATGTGAACTATTTCAAGTTAATCCTCACCTGCTTACCACCCGACTAACTGTTGGTTGAACAAATATATGAACCCTGTCAAAAAAAATGTGTGCTGTCAAGAAATCAAACTACATACAAGCTGAGATTTACAAATAATACACAAATTAATGTAGAAGATAAAGGAGGAAACAATAGTTTGAGATAAAATAAGTATTAAGGGATACAGCAGCAAAGTTGCAACAGAAACAAACCTCTCATGCAGAATTCACTTTTATTAACGAGATCCACCGAAGAATATTCAAAAGGGCGGGGGAAAACTACACCAATTTACAGCTAGAGTTGAAATAATTTTGATCTTTCTCTCTAAACTCAAGTCTAAAAAATTTAAGAGAAAAATAAAATTATGTTCATTATTTGTGTGTGTGTAAGAAAATAATTCATTCATCATTCATCGATATCTTATTATGTGACCAAAACTTCTCATTATCCTTAATGAATCTCACCTGTTTCAAATCTCTTTTCTTCTTTCCCTACTTTTGGCAAGTTTGTAAATACAATATTTCCCTTCGTTTTTTCTATCTTTTTTTATAAGGATTATGTCCCTTCTTTAGTGCTAAAGGATTGGTACTAAATCATCAAACGCTTTTGATTTAGCTTCACTGTCCTCCTTAGGGTGCATTTGATTTGCTAAAAGTATAAGCAATTGGAAAGGACAATTCTTGTTGTACCCTTTTGATTTAGAAACGGGTCATGGGACTGGATAAAAACAGGGGACAAGGGACTGGACAAAATCATGAAATTTTGTCCCTCACTAAACCATGGGGCAACTTTTCTCCAAGTACAAGATATCTAAAATACTAAAATATCCTTTTTATTGCTTACAAAAAAATATTCTCTCATCTATCTCTACCCTCTCATGTCTCTCTATCTCTCATCTTTCTCTCCCTCGCTATATATCCATCTATCTCCTCCCTCTCTTTTATTAATATTTGCATTCATAAACATAAATATCTGTGTATGTGTGCACACGTGTATATATCCTAAAGGGTATTACGGGAAAATTTATTTTATTTTGTTTGTGTCGTTCATTGTTCATCAACCGTCCTACAAAATAAAAGTTGTCCAGAAACTTACAAGTCTGTCCAGTACTCATCCTTTTGCAAATCAAACAGACCCTTAGAGTTTTTAATAGCTACCTTGTATTTCTTAGAAATCATGGTTGGGCCTAACACAACCCCACAAAACCGACTTGTGAGGTGAGGATTGCCCCCACTTATAAACACATTGTCAGGCCATGTCCTGTCCGATGTGGGACTCTTTACACACCCCCCTCACGACCAACACTATTGGGCTTGGTTCGTGAACATAAATGGTGGGTGGCCCGATAGCGGAAACCTGATAGCAGGTGGCCCAATGGATCTTGGAGAGGCTCTGATACCATCTTAGAAATCGTGGTTGGGCCTAACACAACCCCACAAAACCGGCTTGTGAGGTGAGGATTGCCCCCACTTATAAACACATTGCCAGGCCATGTCCTGTCCGATGTGGGACTCTTAACAGTATTTATTCCATCTTTCCCATTTTCATCGAAGGACCATCATTTAAAACACTATTGTAACCCTTCCACTTTATTGCAAGTACTCATCTCACCAACAAAATGCTATATCATTTGTCTATAATCAACTCAATTCTCTTAATAATTCTTTCTCTATCTTCCTAATCCTCACAACCATACTATTTCGCATATTAGTAGTTTAGATCAACACAATGAACCTGAGAATACAAGCCAAACTAATTACAATTGTTTGGTTCATTACATTTTGGAGTGAACCTAAAGCAATTGAACTTGAGTACCTCAACCGACTAAATAACATCATTTTCTTATTGATTTGCATCTGATAGAGAGATATTCTGAAACATATTCAAGACTAGGGTTCTCTTTGGGAAGATAAAGGACATACTCAGATAGTTGGTTATTCAAACATCAGTTGTGTGGACTCACCCATTGACAGGAAATCCACTTATGGGAATTGTATATTTATTGGAGGCAACAGTTGAATACACCAAACTGTTACTCAGAAAGCTTCATTTGAACGGACTATGCAGATGACACTTATATGTAACATTAGTATTGCATATTGCCTCCATAAGAGGACCAATCATTGAGATAAACTGTCACTTCACTGTGGAGAATGACGCATCAAGAGACAACACCATGTGCTTTGTCAACTCCAATGACCAGTAGCAAGATGCCTTAAGCAAATCCCTAATAGGTCCTTGACTCGGCTATCTTTGTAACAAGCTTGATGCATATGATTTATATGCTCCAGGTTGAGGGGGTGTTGAAAATATATTAGAATCTGTGGATTTATTGTATAGGATCATTGTGTAGCATATATTATCATATTGTATCATGTAAATAGAAATAGTGTCTCCTATATTTATTATCTGTCGCATTGAGTCTATATAAAACTGACTCCATTATGACGTTGAGACACAGTTTCACCATCTCATGTATCTGGTCCCTATCCAACGATACTAACTGCTGGAACCAGTAACACTTAACCATATAAAGCACTCATAAATCTATGAAAGAAAGAACAGAATCAGAGGGAAAAATTCCGAATTATCCAACTTGTGACTGTTTACAAGAAATACCTCCTTGATTGTGCCATTCGTGATACAACAAAAAAAAAAATCATATTGGAAGACTCATCCAAAAGATGGTGTATTGATAAGAACCGATCTTCTATACATCCTCTTTCAAACCAAAAACGGGCAGGATTTTCTGAAGACCGGCTAATTTCCCTAATAATCGTATTAACTATGAACAATGATATATAAGATGGGTGGTTTGGCTATTAACATTTTGCTTCTAAATGGAATAAATACAAGGTCAGAGAATACGGAAGAACTTCAACATGTTATAGACACAAGGTCCAGCTACAAGGGTTGTAGAAAAACATAGAAGTTTTCCGTCAACACTTTCTGAAATTAGGGATAAGTCTTTGTTTGACATTATTGAGGTTAATGGAATATTAGGGAAGCTTAATAAATAAGCTAATAAGGTTTTGAAGCTTTTGATCCAGCAAAATTTTCATAAGGTGGCAAATAAGTATGACAAATATTTAGGATGTTCAGGATCTAATCTATAACATTAATCATCCAGATTGGTAGCTTACTTGGCCACTTGGCGTAATGATCTTAAGGCAGGTGCATATAGGTCATTACATATGCAAATCACCTACATTCAAAACCAATATCATCATTGAAAATATGAGTTGTCACCAATTTCATTATTGAAAATGAATAGTCTAGTGAATGTGGCAATATGAAAATCTAAAACTCACAGGTCTTGACAGGGATGCTGTTTTTCGCCCCTTCTTTGATGATTTCCTTTCCATTTGTCCTTTATCCAAACTTTGCTTCCCTGCATCAGGCTTCTTTTCAGCAGAAATCTGCATGATTTAGATTGAATTGAGCTTTCTGAAATCTCAATTTCCCATTTAGTGGTTTGTATAAATAACACCATAATATAAGTAACAGCATAATATTCTTTGGTTAGAAAAACTATAAGGCTCTTTTTGAGATTAATGGCTTGTAGCAAAATAGAAAAGACATATGATTGCTCTCAAAACATAGGAAGACTCATTTATTATTAAAAGTGTTCAAATATTTCAGATATCATCTTGTTTAGAGCCCAAATATCCAACTTCAGGCTCTTAAAGTGAACCAACTCTACTTAAAATTGTTGCCAGCTTGCGGCTACGGATAAGTTAAGTGCAGAAAACCTGAACTTCAAAAAACAAAATAAAACCAGAGAACTACACTCAATTACATACAAATAATATGAAGTCTATTATAACAAGTCTGGTAAGATAACGTATGATTTTTCATTTATTAGTAATGATGAATGCATAAATATAAACAGTTACACAACCAGTAAATAAATAAGTGAAACTAAAATAAAAAGCAAGATACAAATTTATTTCAAACAAACAATGTTGAAAAAAACCTTCAAATGACTATGATTAAGAAAGTTTGCTTAGATAATTCAACTTTGAAAGAAGAAACCGATCATAGCATCTACCACTAACCATCTTTAAAAGAACCTCCACAGCACCCTTTCCATCACCAAGGGCTCCATCAATTTCATCCACCACCTAAGAAGAAAAGGTAAAATACAACCATTATCACCCCAGGTAGTGATAGTAAGATAGAAAGCGAAGATGCTGAGAATAGAAAATACCAGACACTTTGGCTTTGAATCAGACAGGACAGAGTTCATCTGAACCACATCGAGGATTTTTGCTTCAATTGTTGACGTAGAACGATCATCACTGGCATTAACCTATAATATTTTAAACTTGTGATTGATATACATTGAAATTATAGAGATTTACTAAAAGTAGGGAGAGAGAGAGAGAGAGAGAGAGAGAGAGAGTAAGCTAATGAACAATCTAAAAGTGATGTGTTTAATGTAAAATAAAAGATAAAGTACTTTTATACTCATACTAGACTCTTATCCTAATTAAATAAGGAAACAAAACATATATAACAAATTCTGAAAACTACTCCAAGAAACTGCGTAAAATACTCTAAAATATTGTAATATAAAACAATGATATTATGATATAATAATGACATTAAATATAACAAGTTCAGAAAATGACAAATGATGTTGGCAACCTAATGCAGAGTGCGTCACTGCAAGGTACAAATCTAGTTATTCTTATGAATAGACAAGGTCTGTCAATCTCTTCAAGTTGGTATGCCTCTTTTGACTTCTCCGAGTAAACTTCAGTTATCTCAAACACTCAAAATCTACTACTAGTTCCTTCTATAACTAAAAAATTTGGTTACCATGAAACACTTTCCTAAGGATAATTCTGTCGTTTTTGAGTTTCATCCAACTTACTAGTTACTATGTTGTCAAATCTCAGACCAATTTTGAGGTCTTACTTAAGGGATCTCTTGTTATGTTGTAAAACATAATTCCACATCTTTACAAAATAAAGATAGCTCGATTTGGAGAAGAACCCTAGCAGCAATCTTTAGAGGTGAGAAGCAGCCGCGAGCTAGAACCAGATCGAGCAAGTTTCACTGCAACCATGGCGGATGTTGAACCAGAGGTAGAAGACTAGCAGCACAAGGAGTGCCAAAGAAGAGAACATTTAAGAAGTTCAGTTTCCATGGTGTTTAGCAGCACAAGGAGTGCCAAAGAAGAGAACATTTAAGAAGTTCAGTTTCCATGGTGTTGATCTCGATGCTCTCTTGGATATGTCCACTGATGAACTTGTCAAGCTTTTCTCTGCTCGTGCCCGCAGAAGGTTTCAACGTGGTTTGACCCGCAAGCCTATGGCACTCAAGAAGCTCCGCAAGGCGAAAAGGGAAGCACCACCTGGTGAGAAGCCAGAGCCAGTCAGGACTCACCTCTGTAACATGATCATTGTGCCTGAGATGATCGGTAGCATTATTGGTGTCTACAATGGAAATACCTTCAATCAAGTTCAAATTAAGCCTGAAATGATTGGTCACTATCTGGCCAAATTCTCAATCTCTTATAAGCCTGTTAAGCACGGTAGGCCTGGTATTGGTGCCACTCACTCCTCCAGGTTTATTCCTCTCAAGTGAAGATTGTCATCAATGCCCACCCCTCTATCTTTTAATGCAAACTTTTGCTTGTTTTACTGGAACTATTTAAATGCTCCATTTCTATTTGTTATTGTTATGACACTAGGATATCAGTGAACTAAATTTTTGGGTTTAAAAAAAAAATAGCTTGATTTCTGATGTATCGAACTCTTATAAGTTATATTTCAGTATGTGGCTGTACTTAATGAAACTTCCTTGAATTTTTATATTGCTTGTTATCGTGACAAATTTCATCATTTTCCTCTTTTAGTTCTACTGACACCATAGCCCATTAGAATACATTCAGTGATTCATGGAGACCCACCCCTGTTCCCTCTACTTGTGGCTATCAACATTTCGTAACATAGGTTGATGCAAATTAACCATACCTCGATTTATTCCCTCAAACATAAATCATATGCACTTGCTATATTTTCGCAATTTAAATATATGGTTGAGAATCAATCTGGCACCACAATCAGAGCTGTTCAGACAGCCTGGGGGGAGATTTAGGTCCCTTGCCTCATTGTTCGCCAATTCTGGCATTATACACATACTAGCTTCTCCACATATATATCACTAAAATGGTTTGGCGACACCTGTAGGACCAGTCTAACTCTATTTGCTCATGTCCAACTTCACTTGAAATTTTGGGATCATATTTTTCTGTGGGAGACATTCCTCATCATAGGAGCCGACTTTGTAGCGTTGAGTTAGGCTCAACCCAAATATTATGAGAAATCAAGGGAGAAGATAGGAATATATAGCAACAACCAAAATAAGGCAAAGAGATTACTCGGATGAAATATGACAAAATTGTAGATGACAACTATAGTTTACCACCGTCAAACAGATTGACCCAGCCATATGCACTGACAAGGACATTCAAGAATGAATCCCTTCATCAAACTAATAGATAAACTACAGTAAGTGAAATTAGTTTTACATAATTCACAAAATCACTAACAAATTTAAAAACTAAATGATATCAAATGCACATAAAAAACTAGCATATAAAAGAGGCTACAGCTTCGAGACAGGTAAATGTACATATAAAATAGAACAGAAAAATACCTCCACCACATGATATCCACAATGCCTAGCAGCTACATGTGCAAGTGTTGTTTTTCCCAGACCTGGTGGTCCACATAGCAGAAGGATCTGTCATCAATATAAAAATTCAATCGCAAATGCAATTCCTCACTCAGATAAATGCATCACATGCTATGTACTAATAAAACCATAACCACTGGGCAACTGCATGATTACAAGGACTGGAAGGATAAGATTATAAATGACAGATTTGTGTTATTAAAATTACTTCAAATAAGGGGAGCCTAAGCTAGGCATAATGATTAGCTAATACCTTCATTGTTATGCACCAAACCGGTGTGTGTGCATCTGACTCTGTGTGGGTGCACCAAATGCCAATGCATATTATAGCACCATTGTTAGAACCAGCTCGAGCATAATGTTTTTGTTAAGGGTTAGGAAAATTTATAGCATCTAAAAATATAGCATTCTTGTTGTTTTAGTCACTATTAAGATTCTATTCATTTGTAACCCTTAAATTTATATTTAATAAAAATAATGTACTTATAGTTCCTCATCTTGGGCTACAAATGCATAATTACAAAAATGTTATAAGATATTTAAAGTTCAAATAGGGTCTAATTACAAAGAGGGTCACATTTTCAGAAATCGGAAACATATTTAAACCTATTGTCAGTTATACCTAACATGTTAGTTGTTACAAAACTAATATCCAGCCTTTACAAACACAGACACAAATACTAGTGCACAGTTGTACAAATTTGTCACTATTTGATTTTTATTTACAAATATAGCCAAGGAGGATAAATATCTTTTCGCACCCCATATGGGATGTAGAGAGGCGTGAGGAAGTGAGGTACAGAAAGGGTAGAGAAGAAAAGTGAGAGCAGGAGATGCTACGAAGTTCTGTAAGAAGGATAAATAAATTCAGTCCACCTATGGGATGTGATAGAGTATGGAAGATAGATAAAAAAAGGAGGTCAAAGTAAGTGTAAGAAAATTAAAACTCATGTAAATACAATCAGAAAATACAACACCTATTAACCCCAACAATTATCGAGAGGAAAATACATCATAAAATTCTTAAAAATACCTTCTGTTCTGGTGCACTGGTATTCCGTGACTTCGCATTGCGTGTATCCTGAAAACCATTTGAACTACCACTCTCATCTGTACTCTTAAAATTTGTATACCTGTTACTATTACTACTCCAGGTGTGCCCTCCTTTTGTTCTTTGAAAATTTGAAGCACTATTACTGCTCCAACTGTGCCCTCCTTTTGTTCTAGGAAAATTTGAAGCTAGAGGTTTCGGTTTATGGGATATAGAAGAATGCCGTTTCAAAGCAGACAAAACGTCGTCTGATGTACTTCGAATTTCAGATCCAAACACAGTAGAATCCCATTGTTTTAACCACAAGAGTACCTGTCATAGACAAATATAAGATCAATTAATGGCATCGACAACCAAAGAATAATGTTTTAAACTATAGTAGTTTAAATCAACAGTTTCTAATGTAACAAAACAGTTTCCACATCTAAATGTTGCAGTAAATATGTACCTCGCGATTTGTCTGTTCATCACTAAGAAGATCAGTAAAAGACTTCGGAGCATATTTATCGACCCAAAGTTTTTCATGGACCGTTAGTGTTTCAGGAACATCTACAACACTTTGACTTTCAGAACTAGCTTCCAAGGTCTACAGCATAACAAGAACCAGAAAAACATTAAAAAAAAACATCAAAACTCATATTTGATGACCAACTCTATACATTTTCCAAGCATCATACAACTGTAACACAAAAACATATGAAATTTTTATTCAGCTTTAAGCTACTTGAAGTTCACAACAGAGAGTTTCAGGTACAAACCTTAGCGAAATTCTCTTGATCTAACCTTTCTAACAAAACACTAATAGGTTCTACAGCAAGATCTGCAAGAAAATAAAATTATATAAGTTATCCACAGGTAAAATGATTTTGCAGTGACGAAAAATTATTTTGAATGAATTGATTCTGTAAATTTGTTTCTGCCTAAAAGTGAGTCGACCAAAAAAATCTGAGTCTGAAAATCATTTCAATAATCAAAAGTTTCATGTAGAATCAATTCTAGAGGCCAAATCAATTCTACTCGAGGGTAACCAAACTTGTCAAAATCAACTTTACACCTCTAATCAATTTTAACTGCTCCAAAAGTGGAACCTAACATACAATAAAATTTGCAATCCCATTTTTTTCAATCAAAGCAATAACTGAATCAACTCATCAAATCAAAACGAAGTAAAAAAACCAACACAACAAAACAAGTCTGATTTTCTAGTCAGCTAAACAAGATTGAAAATTGAAACCTAAGAAGCACCAACACAGACACGGACACGTGACACAACACTAACACGACTGGACACCACACTGACACGTGGACACCAGTAATAATTTGAGAAAATTAATTATTTGAACTTAATCATATGTGTAATTATGAAACTAATTGATAGTGAAATTATGCAAAACTGAATAACGCTAACGAATTTATCAAACAAAAGAATACCAGAAGAATCTCCTCTACAATTCAGCTTCGTGACTCGATCTTCACCATAATACCTATCCAGCTTCGTATAAACCCTATCTCCATTCGGAGCAGTTACAGGCATAACTTCACCATCAATCTCCGACGCAAATCGCGATAACGTCTTATCCTTAGAGAATCTCACTTCTTCAACTGTAACTTCCAAAGGAGCTGGCTGAAGCCAATCCTCTTCTTCTGCAGGAGCATCTTCCGCAACTCTAACCCTAACTTTCTCTCTCTTTTCAACATCAGAACAATCCAAATCCAAATCGGAATCTGAATTCGAACGGGAACGCTTGTGACTGTTAGCGAGATCTGTTGGCGATTGTTGTTTTTCGGGTTCGGGTTCGTCTTCGGGAGGATTGTAAAAGTAGTGATCATCATCGGGTTGTTGTTCGTAAGTGCGATAGGTTGATTCAAGTAATTCGAGTTCTTCGGGGAGAGGAACGTCCATTTCCATATCCATATCCATATCCATGATATCGAAATCATCCATTGTAGAGGATTGAAGGATGGGTTTGAGTGAGAGGGTAGAATTTGAATGTGTTTGTTTGATGTGAGAAGTGAGGTGAGGTGAGGTGAGGTTTGTAAGGAGGGAAAATAGAAGCTGCTGGAAATGTTTTGGCGGGAAACGGATAAAATGACATTACTAATTAGACCTCCACGGCCTCCTGGGGTGCACACCAGAATAATTTCATTATAGAATAATTTGAGTAAATACTTAAATTCGTCCTTGAATTTGTAAGGCCCAGATAAATATGGCCCCAAATTGTACAAAATGTTTAATTTGTCCCTGAATTTAGCAAACGTTCATCGAATCGATTCTTTCGCTCAAATGTTCCGTTAGTGATGTCGAGTTGTCATCATGCATGTTGTGTTGTACACGTGTCATCCATGGAGTCACGTGTACAATGATCAATCTGATGGAAACACTACAAATTTCAATTTTAACTTTTCTGTTTTTCCAATTTTACCCATTCCTTCCACCCTCGCATTTCAATGAGACATATCTGAAGTAGATAAAATAGACACAAGGAATGGGGGTTTGAATTGTGACCCTTTAAAAATTACTTGTAACTTAAAAGGTAATTCTCAAGTTGAAATTTGGAATGGTTAAGTTAATAGCAGACTTCAGAACGTTCTGATGTTTGAGTACAAAAACAGTTTAATAAAGTAAATGTGTTTGTGTGTGTTTGTGTTTGCAGTAAGTAAAGAGTATAGGGAAGAGAGAATCAACACACAGAGATTTATAGTGGTTCACTCAATGTGGGTTAGTTCACTCCTCACAATCTTGTGAGAGTTTCCACTATGATGCTTGAGATAACCTCTCAAATACTGCACCTTACAATCTGTGCTCACCTGAACACTTACACTTTTGTACTCTCTAAGCCTCAGCAGGCTTGCACCTTGTTGCTAAGTTAACCACTTACACTTTTACAACTTTTGCTCAAGCTAACACTTTAGTACCCCTAAAACTAGATGAGACTTTGATTACAATTTGTGAGAAGTTTGAATGTTTGAGAATCAATCAGAAGAGGAGGAAGAAAAAGTTATATTTAAAAGAGATAACAAAGAGAATTGATTTACACTACAAAGAAGATAAAAAGAGTCTTCAATGATGATCAATTCAAATGCAAGAGCTTCAAACAATTTCAGTTGTTTTCTTGTATGCTTTGCAATGGTGCGAGTAATGTTGAGCCTTTGATCTCTATTTATAGAGTTTTTGGGCTCGTATAGCCGTAGTAGGGTGTTCAATGGTGTTATGCCACGTGTCCTGGGCCCCACAAACTTTTACTTAAAATCTGGGTGAACATTTTGACCATCAAAATGTTGTTGTGTTCTTCATCAGAATGTTGATATTCGTGATGTTCTTCATTTGGGTTCATCAATGATGAACGTATGATGAGTTTCTGGGTTTGTTCAATGCGTGCCATAAGATTTGTTTAGGCTTTATCCTCAAAAAGTTACTTCTCCATATGCATCAAAAAGTTGCTGGATAAAGTTACCAAATCTGCATTGAACTTTGTGCAGGAGAGAGAATGGTGGATCTACAGCTTCAGGCCCATGCTACTAGGAGATTTGCTTGATTCTGATCAGAGGACATGTCTATCTCTGAGCAATATCTCCTTTTGCTTTGCTTGCCAACTTTTCACCAACTACACTGTTCATAGTTAGAAGCATGTGCAGAGATGAACATTCTGACCTTTAAAATGTTCCTTTTGTTCTTACTTTAGGATGATTTGTAAGACTTACTTTTGATGTAATCAATCCTAATAGTAAAGATACAACTGAAGTGCAGTAATTGTAATTTCTAGGACAATATCCTCTTTGGAATAATCCTAGTACTTCAAGTGTTCATAGTCTTGAATGAACATTGAAGACCTTTTTGACATTATTCTTGTAAATGCATTTATTGCTTGACTGATCTATGTAAATGTATTTTATTGGACATTTTATTCATGTCATGTGTACTTTGCATGTTCTTCATGATTCTGGGTTTGCTTATGAACAACCTTCTGAACTCTTATCAGAACGTTCTGATCAAATCACTGATCAACATTCTGAACTTCAAAATTAGTTCATGAATTCAATGTCCTTTGATTTCTTGTATCTTGGTATGATTTAAACCATGTTCCTGTCTTAGTAAAAACACTCAAGAGCACAAGTTAAATACCAAGGAATTAATCAAAGTTCATTTAGTGCTTAATCATTAAAGTTTATTATCTTTAAAATTAATTAGGAATTTTGTCTCAACAACATCAAACACGTCCCTCTCTCAAACTCATTCCTTCATCTTCTTAAATCCTTCATCTTCCTTCATCTTCTTCAAACTCATTAAAAACATTCAAATCTAGAAAAATTCACCCACACAAAAATTTGAATCTAAAAGACTCCAGAGAAACAGAATATTAATAATCTCAAAAAAAAACAACAGTTCAAATCAAACGAAAGAGACCAAATTCAAATCAAACCCAAAAATTAGAGTTTATTCACACAACAAACCCAATAATTGGAAGAAGATGTATTTTTCAATTCAAATGAAACAGAAGAAGTTTGTATTGTTTCAAAAGATCGACCGAAAGGTTCCAACTTCAAATCAAACCCCAACAATTGAAAGATGTATTTTTCGTTTGAATTCATCTTCAAAATCAAATTTTGAAAGTTGTTATTAAATTGAGAGCTGATTTTGAGTTGTGATTGGATTTTAGAGTTGTTATTAAACTTGCTTTGAGTGGGTTTGACTGAGAGAGAATGGGAATGAGATGAGTTAGAAGGAAGGAATGGGTTTTAGAGAGAGAGAGACTGGGTTGGAGAGATGGACAGAGGGAAATGGTTCTAAGAGAGATAATTATGAAGATGATTTCTTTTTTCTAGGTTTTTTTTTTATGAATGTTATGAAGATGACTATGAATATGAAGAAGAATACTTGTTTAAATTATGCCCCTAGTTGAGTTTCTTTTTGGCTATGTAATATTTAAGAACATAGAATGTATTACTTATGACTTGTTAATGCCTCATAGTTGGGTTGCTTTTTGCATATGTAACATTTCTGCACTTGTAGTGCAATGACTTAATTATGGCTTATATAATGGTGTGTCTCTTTACTTTTTTACTTTGTACTGCACATATATGCATCAAGGATCACATTGACATATGTTTAACAAATTCAATGACTTATAGGATGGTATTTTAAAATAATGTAGGGATCGATTTGATGCATAGATAAAAAATTTAAGGACCGATTTGATTGAAATATTTTGAGAGAAATGTTGCATTCATTCATCTTCAACCTCAATCTCACATCCCCATTAAACATAGAGCTTGAAGATGAATACCAACTTTGATGACTGTTATTATCCATACACCGACCAACCATCATTTTGGGTTCAACCTGAACACCAAAGCTTGAAAATTTTTTGGGGATTTTTGGATTTGGAATTCAATAAAAAATAATAGGTTTTGAAGTTTTTAGAATTGGGGGAGAACGTTGTCATCAGTTAATGGAAGAAAATTTTAGGATTTTGGACTCTAGATGACAAATTGTAAAATTAAGGTTCCAATTTTATAGATTTGGAGAAGAAAGAGTCGTTGTATAACGACCATTTTTCTACAAACGTGGGTTATAATTTTCTGCAAATCAATCAATTTGGTCCTTAAACATTTTGTCACTATTTACGTTAGAAGTTAATAGGTCACTATTTCTTCAAATTATCTCCCTCATAGTTACCTGGAAATCCCCTTAAAAAAGAAAGACACCTAAAAATAGTACGGACAAAATATAACAAAATAAGACACGTACTAGACTAAAATAGGAACTAAGGGGGTGTTTGTTTCCCAGATGCAAAAATTACTCCCTGGAATTAACTTTCCTAGGAAAACATAATGAGATTTTTATTCCTAGGAATTTTTCAAGAAAAGTGTTTGGTTGCCAATTTTTATTCCTAGGATTCTTTTCAAAGAAGTGGGTGGTTACATTGATAGACCTTATGCCTTATTAGTAAAAAATGGAAACTGTTATGTTAATTTTTACAACGTGGGAGCACAATAGTAAAATATTTATGAGTTTTTATCAAGAACGTGGTTGGCTGTGAGGATAATTTGTTTAGCTTTAAATGAAGGAAAAAAAAATCAAGAACGTGGGCACTCTTTTCCTGGGAATATAATTTTCCCATCCCTTTTTCATGGGAATAAAAATGACTAGAATGTAAGGAAAGTAGATTCCTGGGCATTAATTATTCCTAGGCATATTATTTTTGTTCTTTTCTACCAAACATAGGTATTTTTCTTTCCCAACCTCTATTCCCAGGAATGTGTTTTTTATCTTTGAAACAAACGCTCCCTAATAGTTAAAAAATGAAAAGGAGATGTAGATCAAACTAAATACTTCAGTATCGTTAATTAACAATTTTTCTCGTTATAAGAACTAAAATTAAACAAAAAATATTACTTGTCAACAAAAAAGTGTTATATCACCTTTGTTTGATGGAACAAATATGTACTTGGATATTATTCCCACTGAAAAATTAAATGAATCCATTAGTCAATACAGTTGTTGTCGGTCTTAGACAAAAGAAACGTTGTATCCGTGAGCTTAGCTCAGTTGGTAAGGACAATGTATAATATATGTAAGGTCCGGAGTTTGAATCCTGGACACCATCAAAAACAAAAAAAACGTTGATTTTGATATAGGAGAATACATATTGAATGATTGAGTAACAATTGTGAATGTAATCCCAAAGTGAAGCTATTAAAATGAGTCATAAGACATTTTCGAAAATGTAAATTTTGAAATAAAATTCCAAAGGGCAATTCCACCAAAAATAAAGTAAAACTTCAAAGAGCAACACATTGAGCGGATATTGTATGGACACCACTTGTGTATCATTAAGATATTAATGTAATATAATATTGACCAATGAGAGTGCCACATAGAAATGTCTAAAGAAGAGAGAGAAAAGACATGCATGTGAAGTTCTATGTGGCACACTTTCATTGGTCAATGTTATATAACATTGATATCCCAACAGTACATAAGTCGTGTGCGATATTATAGCTTCACATCGTAATGTCTATTTTGCAGGTGCTTTTACGTCTATTATAACATAGCTTCAAGTGCTTTCCTTTTGTTTCCAACAATCCTAATATGAAGTAGTCATCTTAAATTCAAATGTAATTTAAGGTCGAAGGAGGGAGTATCTATGAATTGAAAATAAAGATTAATAATGAAACTAACAAACTATAAGAAGAATCTAAGTCAGATGGTGTTTAAATGAACTCTTGAATGTGAGTAGATTTCTTTTTTATATATTTTTTTTAAGGATTTTTTTCGATGTCATTCTATAATTGGTCATTTCGCCTCTTTCAGATACACCAACGAGTCATTGCAAAATCAAGAAGTTGTCTGTAATTTAGGATTCTAATAATTGAAAGGATAGAGCTACAAAGTAAAAATCATCCGCGATTTTCAATTTCTCTTGTATAATATGCCATAGACTTGCTGCAGTACAAACTTGCTCTATTCTATTACATGCGAAAAAGACATGTCAATCGTTCTCATATGAGCTATCACAGTGAGCACATCGATCACTACAATGGACACCACGAGTTTGAAGCATATGTCTCGTGGGTAGGCATCCTTTAATTGCCCTCCATAAAAAAATGCCTTTACTTTTTGCGTGATTAAAAGTCTCCAAATTTTCGTTCAATTACCTTCCACTCTTAGCTCATTGTTGTCAACCAGACTTTCTATGGTAGAGTGATATGCCGATTTAACCGTGCAGTCTCCACGTGTTGTAAATTCCAACACTGTTTATCTTCTCCCATCTCATCCATGATTGACATGGCAAGAATATTATCGACATCTTTCTCATTAAACAACTCATTGATAATGTCTGTTTTCCACTCACTATTGTTTTTCTCCATTAAATAACTTACCATCATGTTTTTCATCCCCATCGGTACGACACCTGTCGCATAGGCTCTCATGTCGTCTCTAATCCATGGGTCATAGCATGCTATTATCTGCGAACCATCTCCCACTCTCCATCTGAGACCTCCTTTGACTACTATCCGTGAAGCATGGATACTACTTCAGACATAACTCAGGTTGTGACCCAGTTTCACCAACTTTGAACACTTTTGCAACTATAGTATTATGATTGGTTTCTAATCTCCAAACTTACTTCCCCAGCATTGCCAAATTGAATCAATGTAGACTTCGATAACCAATACCACCATATTCTTTCCTCATTGTCGATCTCTCCCACCTTAACCTATTGATACGGTTTCTATTATGTCGATTCGAGCCCCATCAAAATGAATTCAACATTTTTTTAACTTTCTCACCTAAAATTATTGGGAGTAGGAATGGACTCTTGAAATGGATTGAGCAATTGATTTAATAACAAATTACTTTCATCAATTTTGTATTCTTTTCCAAATACGGTCTCGGATTGAGATACGATTAAACAAAGTGACTTAATAATATTTCTAAAAAAAAAGTGATTTAAAAAAAAATAAAAATCCTAGAGATTAACGCGTGACAATTAATTTTAACGGGAAGCAATTTGATTTTGACAGCAGGCAATTAAATATCTCATATAAATAACTCCCAAATTCGGCTTTCAATATCGATGATCAACAATTTCAAAAGCACACAAGCGCGGTCCTTGAAGATAGATTGATCGGAGGAGCGCTCCCAACATCAATTCAATCGCCGTTTGTTCATCTTCACTCTCTCCATTTTCCTTGTCAAATCGTTTTTATATTTATTTATTTATTTATTGATTCTCTTCTTCTTCTTTAGATGTTTATATTATTATTTAGATTATAAGTTGTTTTTGTTGTGTCTTGATTGAATTTTGCATATTCTCATGCGTTGTTGGTCTTTGTGAATTGTCTTCTATTTTTACTGTTTGTTTGGCTCTTGATTTTGTGGTACATAACACAATTCATTGATATGAGTGTGTACCAAGGCCTTGGTTTAAGGCAATGAATGAAGCACGGTTACTCTTCGGATTAGGCGTGTCCCGGTGTTTGACATGTATCATGTCCGACACTGACATATATGATTACATGAATTATGTCATTTTCTCAAATTATTATCAGTGTCGTCCTGTATATGTCTTAGTTTGTGCTTCATAGGTTTTTGCCTTTAATAGTGTTCACTGCTTAGGCTGTAACCCTTTAATAGGACTGCTGGTTCAATTGGTTTAACCTCAGTTGAATCATATCAAACTCGAGGTTTTAAGTTGTTGCTGTTGAGTATTCATAATTGTAATTAGGAGACAACATAATCCTTCATGTTTTTCAGTCACCATGGTTTTCGCAAAACTTCTGTCAAGCTATGATTCAAATCGGTTCTTATAACAGACCTCTAGTGACTGATTATATTATACGAAAGAGAAAAATGGTTTGTGATTTGAAGTAATTACATATTTGTACGCAATTGTTCCAGTTACATAGTTGAATGACCTTAGGGAAATACTGTTGATTGATATTTGAGAGCGAAACTTTTAGGGGACTCAAGGGAGATGAATGATTATATCAGTTTAGGTTTTAGGTAGGAAAGTCTTTTGCAGGGCATCCAAAGTGAAATTACCCAGTTGCAGATGCTTACGTTGGAAATACGCGACTCTGTAATTTTTGGAGGGAGTAGTGATCAAACGAGTACCGGCAATTTTCTTTCAGATTTGAATCCATCTCCAACTGCACGAAGCAAATTTTTCCTCCTTTTAATGCCTTGCCCATCTGTATTTCTGCAGTTGCATCAAGCTAGCTGTATCTTTTTGTCTATGCTGTCTTATTTTTTCTAGCTTGGATTGTATGTTTGGAGCCAACTTTGATGTTGTTGGAGCTTCCTATGGGTGGAATGTTCTTTTTGTTTCTTTGTCGGACAGCTAGAAGAATGACTTTGATACAAGTTTGGCTCACATACAATCACCCTCTTGTATTAGCTCCATTTTTTCCTTCCCACTTCCAGCTGTTTTTTTTGTCTTTATTGAAAGACAACCCTGCTGAAAATCTTCTTGTTTAACCTCAATTTGGCAGTGAACATAGTTCACCTTCAAATGACTTAGCTATTAGTGAGAAAAGTGTCATAAGTATACACCCAAGGGAATCTATCACGGTGAAGACTATATTGGGGTGATTATATATAAGGTTTTGGTAAGTTTCGGTTTCTGAAGGGGTCAATGCTGAACAACACTTTATGGTAGGTTCGCCCTTTGTGGATAATAAAATCAACACAAATACTATATTTTATTGTCCGAGATGCATTTGATTGAGTGATTTATTGCTTTCAAAATAGGTTGGAATTTCTTTTGGTTGACATGTATCTGGGAGTTCTTCAAGGAATCAAGTGATCGTTCAATGCTTATTGTAATTTATGGAGTTCTTGTGTATACACTTGTTTTGTTGTGTTCCTCTCTTGGAGTAGTGGTGATTGGAGCTTCATAATACCATTTTGTGTTGCTGATTACAATTGGTCTGCGGCAGTATACAAGAGATCAACAATGCATTTGGTGTTTACCTGGCTTGATGGGGTGACTAAATATGCCTTGTAGAAGTTTTAGGATTATTTCTAATTTTTTTCCCACATGCAGGTCCTTAAGCTTACTGCCCTGCTTCTAGATATAGTTGATAATCTTATTTGAGGATAGCTTGTATCATGGGTGAGGTGGCAGCGTTGCATTCTGAATGCAATGACACGAAACATACGACCGAAGAAGACGTTAATCCTCCAAAATCAAATCTGGAATCCTTGCCTGGAGAAGAATCAAGTGAATGTATAAACACAAATGATCTGCAAGATAAAGGATATATGGAATACGGGTAATTTCTTATTCATCTGCTACTTTCTGGTTTCCAAATTGTTGCATTTCCTGCTCCTTTTATAAAATTAGTCTTTATTTGCAGATGCCAACACTACCGGAGAAGGTGCCGAATCAGGGCTCCTTGTTGCAATGAGGTTTTTGATTGCCGCCATTGTCACAATGATGCGAAAGTGAGTAAATGCCTTACCTATTTTTCATAAGAGTAATATGTTTCATATCATTCAGCCGGTCTCATTACTTATTTTTTATAACTTCAGAATCTACTATGACGATCAATTCTTGGTTGTGATATTGTTAAATTTTTGGGGAACTTATTTTTATTATCAACTTTTCTACAGAATGATATCAATGTAGATTATAAACATAGACACGAAATGCCCCGACACCAAGTCAAACAGGTATTCTTATTACCTTGGGGGACATCGTTAATTGAAATATCCACAAATTTTTGTACCTTTTCCTTTTATTTCATGGACAAGGTACTCCTTAATTCTAATAGAATAATTTGTGCACTTTATTCAGGTGATATGTTCACTTTGTGCAACTGAACAAGAGGTGAGTTAGAATTTCTTCAATATCTTAGTTATTTTGTTGTTATTATATTGATATTGAATTTATAAAGGAGGATGTAAATATTAGTTCGAGATATGTTGAATCTTTATTTTCTGTAACTAAGAAAAAAAATTTCTCTGCCTATGATTATATACTTTTTTTTTGGTAATTTAAGAGCATAGTAACATCAAAGAGAATAGAATACATCCCCACTAGGTTAGCACACCTTATAGACTCTAATTCCATGCCTAGTGCTCCCTATGATTATGTACATGTAAGCACATGCATAAAAAAAATAAAATGGTGCATCTGTTAAGCTTATTACTGTCTGGAAGTTATTCCAGATGTTTTGCGCTACGGTAGTTTCACAAATGTTGTCTAAAGTATTGACCATAACACGAGACTGTATGCTGCTTGAAACTGTTGATAAGTCCAATCTTTGTTTTTCTCAATGAATCATCTATTATGATATCTGAAATTTTTATCATATACAAACAATCTTCTTTGAACATCTGAAGCTAAGCTATTTTCTTGTGCTGCTTTTTACTACTTTCAGGTTCAGCCAAATTGTATTAACTGTGGTGTTTGTATGGGCAAGTACTTCTGTGAGACATGCAAGCTCTTTGACGATGATGTGAGTATTAATCCTTGGAATGAGATTCCTTTTTGTTCTGATGTTGCATATATATTTTTATTTTATTCTGTAATTTAAATTTAAATGATTGTTTGTCGTAAGCATAGACCAGCGAGTCTATAACCAGTGTACTATCCTTTTCCTTTTTATATGATGCAGATATCTAAGCAGCAGTACCATTGTAATGGCTGTGGAATTTGCAGGTATGAATTGATAATCTGGTTTCCTAAGTCTGGAACATAACAAATTGCATCTTTGTTAGGGATGGTAACATATTTTAATGCGGGATCACTTTGTTTCATTTTGTTTTTAAGTCTATTTAGTTACGAAATTTACATGTCACTTTAGCACCACCCTCCCTCCGATCCCATAAAATATTTATCATTTGCATGTCAACTAAACTAGCCTAGCACTCAACTTTACCCTGTTTTTAGGGTTTTTTTCGGAAAAATAAAAATGCAATGCCATATTTGTACTTACTATTTTGTTCTTACACATTTTTTTAACTATTTGCATTTAACTTTGATCTCGTTTTTACTCTCTGTGCTTTTCCTTTTGCCTTGCCTTTGTCTTAATACTCAAACTGATTGATTTTGATATATTTTTGCACAGAACTGGTGGACAGGAGTCTTTCTTCCATTGTAATAAGTGTGGTAAGTGGTATCATTTTTTTCCCTGTGTTTTGCCAGTCTACTACTAAGTAGCAATGTCAGAATTTAAAATTTACTACTTGTTTGACATTCATGATTATAGGTTGCTGCTTCTCAACTCAGGTGGAAAACAATCACCCCTGTGTGGAAGGAGCAATGCATCGTGATTGCCCCGTGTGTTACGAGGTAACATTTACAATTTTCTTCATGGTTTAGAAACAGCTTAGGTAAACTTATCAACAAGTACATATGAGAAACGAGATGCTAAAAGAGTCCTGTAATAGGTATGAATATATTTCACAGTTCTACTGCTCATAAGAATTATTATATCCAGTAAAAAAAAATTATTGTATCAGTGAAGAATTATAATATGTCAATTAAGAAGTTTATATATGCTAGAGTTATTTTAAATTGGATCTCATATATCACTATGACTGCCTTTTATATTTCTGGAGGCTGATTTACGCATGTCGACATTGATGATTGCAGTATTTATTTGAATCAACAAAAGAAATTGTTGTTATGCCGTGTGGACATACAATCCATAAAAGCTGTATAGATGAAATGAGAGAACATCACCGGTGAGTGCTCACAAAGCTCCTAGTCTCTTTACTTCTCCATCCCTTTCTGAATATTGTTCTTATTCTTGTATTTGATCGTATACCAGGTATACATGCCCTCTATGTTCGAAGTCGTTCTGTGATATGTCAAGGGTTTGGGAGAGATTGGACATCGAGATTGCTGCTACGCCAATGCCTGAGCAATACCAAAATAAAATGGTCAGTTCTCCTCTTTTCCTTACTGTTGATTATTTATACTATGAGTATGTTCAATACTCGTACGCAGAATAAGTAATTGTTATATTTTAGGCGATATGCACATGTATGTATTGGATAGAACACTAAGAAATAGGTATTTATTTTTGTTCTGTTGGTTCCTTAATTTTTGGCAAATCCTACCTGTCATTCATATCAAGTATAGCTAGATGTTTGTATTATTCATGTCTTATTGTTGCTTTGGAGGTGTATATAGTGTCATAGACTGATTTTCCTTCTCCTTCAATTTGCATTGAGAGTAGTTATTTGTAGTTTGTTTTATTGGCATTTTAAATTCAAGGGTCTGATTGTGTTACCCGAAACAGGTTTGGATCCTGTGTAATGACTGCGGAAACACCGGTCATGTTCGGTTCCACTTTGTGGCTCTAAAATGCCTCAACTGCAACTCCTATAACACACAACAGACGAGAGGCTGAGCAAGTGGCATTTATGATTGAAAAGTTTCTATTTCATCTCATTTAATTTGGTGTGGAGGCAGCTGCACTCAATGTTGTTCTCTCTTGGCTACAAGAATTGCGAATTTCCACCCCGCTTAGACACAATGGAATAATGATTCTTCATTTTGATTTATCATCTATTTCTTTTGTTTAGTTTAGTTTAGAGGTGGAACCCTAGATCCATCTAAGTCTTCTTTTTCGTCTCATTTGATCATTAATTTCGTGTTCCCATGTTCAGATTTTCAATTTCCCAAACTTGTATTTGCATTCAGACACAATGGAATATTGATTCTTTATTTTTGATTTATCATTTATCTCGCACTGAAGGTGGTTGGTTTAGTTTAGTTTGGAGGTAACACTTTGATAAAAGAAATTAGTTCTTCGTTTTCGCAGGAACTTGCATTGTAACCTCAAGGTATTAAATCCAATCCTCATGAGACGATTGTAAAATGTTAATTTGTACCACTGATTAATATAAAAAACGTGAGCCTATTTTGGAGCTAAAATATGTTTGGCCACTACAAGTTCTGAAACCAACGCAACAAATTTACTAGATCCTGCTATCAAAACTCAAATCTGAGAAATACCATAAATTAACAAATGGATCCAATATGTTAGCATTCCCAGAATTGTGTCAGACCCAACTTTTCTAATCCCTAGAATTCTATACAACTAATCTCTATGGATTGATCTTGTTCGCTTGAGACTTTAGAGTATGCTCTTGCAAGGTCATGTTCGATGACTTTAAATGTGATAGATTTGAGATAAATGGAAATTGTCTTAACTCATCTTTTCTCTTCGGTGGATGCTCTCCTAATCGAAATACTCTCATTCTACGATCTTAATATAAACTCTCTCTACTTATACAAGTGAGACACATAATGAACTGAAATATTTAGGTATTTCTTCATATAGGAAGAGGAGCTCAATACCCAACACCTCTATTGATTTGGATATCGGTTTGGTGTGCATGATAGGATAGAGACATGATAAGATAATAGACGAATAAATATAGGATGAGATAAATAATATATTTATTGAAATTAATTATTGTTTTTAACTATGACATGATAAAATTTATAGTATTAGATTTAAATAAAAAAATTACCCTTGAGAAACAATTACATATACTTTCTGAAATTAATTTATTAATACTTTTAAATTTTATAAATTAATAAAAGTATTAAAAATTTAAATAGGTGATTGAAGAATTTTATATAATTTTTTTACAAAAGAAACATTAACACTCTAAATAAAAAATTTTAATTTTTATTAAAAATCATGAGTAAATAAATAACACTATTTGTAAAAAAATACTATTATCATTATCAATTTATAATAGAGTTAAATATGTTTTTGGTCCCTATAAATATACTAACTATTTGTTTTAGTCCCTCTAAATTTTTTTTTCAACTTTTAGTCCCTATAAAATTTTCAATCATTACTTTTGGTTCATATTTTCAAGTCAATTTTTGTATTTTTTTTTCCATAAAATTATGCAGAAATGTGTAGAATATTGTAAAAATCACTAAAAAAATTAGAATTTTTTAACATAACATAAATTAAATATAAATTTTTAACCGCCAAAAATATAAAAATTCATATTTAATCCATGTTTTGTTAAAAAAATCTAATTTTTTTAGAGATATTCTTATAACATTATAATTTTTTTTTTTGCAAAGTTTTATTAAGAAAATATGAATTTACTTTAAAGCAGGGACTAAAAGTGAAGATGAAAATTTTTTGAAGCACAAAAAGTTGAAGAATTTTTTTAGAGGGATTAAAACGAAAAATCAACATAATTATAAAGACTAAAAACATATTTAACTCTATTATAATATCATGTTTACTATCCTGATCACCAAAACATATCCTAGTGTCGTTTAACTCCGTTAATTAATTTTTGGACATGTACGGGTTTCCTTAAAATTTGAGTTTGTCTTCCTTTTTCTTTGACTTTGTACAAATTGTCATGTGGTAGAGATTTGCTTTTTGAATTTTTTTTTTCGGATTATTTTGTCCACCGGTGGATGTCATATATTAATTTTCAAATATTACTTTAGAAATTTAACACAATAGCGGTGTGTGTTTTTGCACGATATCTTCCTATTATACCCTCATTTTAATCCAATAATAAATTTCTATTTTTTGCACACACTTATAAATCTAATATGTTATTTTTTTCTCGTAACAAAATGATTGTTAGTTATTATCTTTTTATCTAACAAATTTCTATTTTTTTTGCGTACTCTCTCATAACAAACAATTGTCAATTTTATAAATATTGTGTACATCTTTTTAATTATTTTAAGTTATATAAAAATTATTCCAACTTCACATTAATCAAAAGTTAAGAAAAAATTAACTTTCTTCCATCTCCTTTAATCAAAGTTAAGACTTCAACTATGACTTCAACCAATGCTAGAGTCACACTCGAAATTGTTAACAATTGTTACTCATCTTATTTATAGAATTTTAACTCTTTTTGAAACCACTGTTTGGAACAAAATTTTGTTTAAATTTGAAGATAACAAGAAACAAACTTTATGTAAAAAAAAAATTTTGTTTAAAAAACAAACTTTATTTTTCCAAATAGATAACATTAATTAGTTTTATTGAAAAAGATAAAAGTAATTGACAAAGGGTATAATTGACATATCATACCCTTAAAATACCAAAAAAACAGTTGAATAGAAACGAAAAATTCATCTTAAAAAGACACTTAAAAAGGAACGGAAGGAGTACTTTTTAGCGCACAATCAGAGACAATGCACTCTAATAAAGGGGACGGAAGTTTATCCCGTGAACTTAACTAAGTTGGTAAGGATATTGCATACTATATGCAGGAGTTGAGGTTCGAACCCCAGCACTCCACTTCTCCACAATTAAATTGTGTGAGCTCTAGCCACTAGGCTACTAGACAAAAGAAAAAAGGGGACGAAAGTTTGCAATACCCAACTTATTCACATTAAAACGTGAATTTTAACCACTAGTCTACTTAACATAAAATATTATGTTAATGAATGTTGACTTAGTTGATAAGAAGTTATTTCAACCGTGAAGTTGTGGGTTCAACTTCCGTTGCTGCTGATGTAAAGACTTCTATAAGTGCTCTTTGAGTTTTGTAGAACCCCGACGAGGCTTTGGAGCTCATATCACCTAAATTTTTTAGGCTAAAGTCCACTTTTCCACCTCAAACTTTTAAAAAGTTGCAATTTTGGTTCCCTATGCACAAAAACTATAATTTTAGCCCCCAAGAATTAGCCCCTTTGCATATTTGATCATTTTTTTCAATTTTGACCGGTCAATACCTACGTGGCATGCCACATGTGTTTATTGAATTAAAAAAAAAAATCATATAAACCTTTTTTAAATTAAATAAATGAAAAACTAAATTAAAAAAATAAAAAAATCAGGAAAAAAAATTAAAATCTCAATCTTTTATTTCTTCTTCCTCTCAATCTCAAGAAATATAAAAAAAGCAACAATTTTGACAAAACCCATATAACAAAACACAAATTCATCAAAACCCATTTTAAGAATCACCTTAAATTGCTCAAATTCAATGTTTTTATCATCATAATTGAAAAGGGTAGCAGATCTTTGAGAAATATGTTTGTGGCTGGGCTGGTTCGGCTGAGACTGTTGTTGTTAGCAGCTGTTGCTAGCTGCGTATACAGCTATTTCTGTTTGGTTGTGGCAGCTAGGCGTGTGGCCGATTTAGGTATTGGTTTGGATTTTGGAACAACTGCTAGTTCGTTTTTTGGGTGTGATGTTTTGGTTTCTCTGGTTTTTATTCTTGCTGTTTGAACTGAATCCTTCGTTATAAATGGAATCGGTGGTGGAGGAAACATAAGCGGTAGCGGAAGGGGAGGAGTGAATCAACAATCAGTGATTCCATTTTCCAAGCCTGAAAGATAGTGTGCTGGTGTGTCTTGGTGGGTATGCAATATTGCCTTGGTTCCATGGTGCCTAAAAAATATAGAACAACGCATATCATAAATAAAGTAGCTCTAAAAAATATATTTTTTTTGAGAGGTCTATGTATTCTTATTATGTGAAAATCATTGGATCAAATCAAATGGCATATATCCGGAACACGTCTATTGAAATTGAACAACGCACTGGAAAACTTTTATAAGTCTTCGAACGATATTCTTGCAGTTCTGGCACTACTCAAGGGAAGCCTAAATATGTACCATGGAATGAAGAATTGTTTGAAACATCAGTGCAAATACATCAAACCTCTTTTGCCTATATGAGCAGGTTCTCGATTTCATTCTTATCTTTATTTGTAAAAAACGATAGTTGGATCGTTATTTTGTTATATTCTCTTCTGACATATAATTCAATTGTGTAGAGAGTTTCCTATGATGAAAAATGGGAAGGCTTTACACTTTATATATGGAAGCAAACAGTTCAAAACAAGAGGGGGTCTTGTAGCTACGACTATTACCGGTAACATGTTTCGTACTCCATGTTATAAGCATGCAGTGAAGGAACTTAAAATACAATATTGCAGCCCAGATGAAGTGGTATTTTATTCTGATTTTTTCCAATCATTATATTGTCATCTATTAAGTGGATTGATTTACCGCGAGGACGTTCAATCTGTGTCTTCGCCATTTGCTCACAACATAGTCCAGGCTTTCAGAACCTTTGAACAAGTGTGGGAAGAGCTTTGTAGCGATATAAGAGAAGGGGTTCTTACTAGCAGAATTACAGTTCCATCTATTCGAATGGTTATGTCTAAATTGCTCAAACCAAACCCAGAGTTAGCTAACATAATCCACAAAAAATGTATAGGGATGAACAACTGGTATGGTTTGATACCAGAGTTGTTTCCTAATGCCAAATACATTTTCGGAATCATGAGCGGGTCAATGGAGCCATATATAGGAAAACTTAAGCATTATGCTGGGGAACTGCCTCTAGTGACTTCTATCTACAGAGCTTCTGAAGGGTTCATAGCTGCAAATGTTAACCCGAAACTTCCCCCTGAATTGGCAACTTATGCCATGTTTCCTCAAAATGGATACTTTGAGTTCATTCCACTCACACAGGTTAACAATGACGGTACTTTCCTTTGCGCTGATCCTCGGCCCATGGGACTCACTGAGGTGAAGGTTGGTAAAGAATATGAAATTGTTGTGACCAATTCAGCAGGTAAGTACTAGAATATTATCAAATTGATTTACTTTGTTTTCGCATTTTTACAGCTTAACGATAACGTGTTTTGAGAAATGTGACTTTGGAAAAATGTGTAAAGAAACGCATTCCATTAAATATAGATATCAAAATTTGAAATGTTTGCAAGTAAAACTAATAGGTTAACTTGGGAGTATAATTTGTATTGATTGTTTACCATATCAATAAAGTGATGATATGATCAAATTAACTAACTTGGTTATATAATTTCAGGTTTATACCGATATAGGCTAGGGGACGTGGTAAAAGTTATGGGATTCCATAACTCAACTCCAAAACTCAAGTTCATTCGTAGGAGCAGTATTTTGCTGAGCATTAACATTGACAAGAATACCGAGAAGGATTTACAATTAGCTGTGGAAGCATCATCTAAATTATTAGCAGAAGAGAAACTAGAAGTCGTTGAATTCACAAGCCATGTCGATTTATCCAAAGAGCCAGGGCACTATGTAATATTCTGGGAAATCAATGGGGAAGCAAGTGAAGAAGTGTTGAATGAATGTTCCAACTGTTTGGATAAGTCTTTCATCGATGCAGGATACACTAGTTCTCGTAAGTTCAACACTATCGGGGCCTTAGAACTCCGAGTTGTTAGGAAAGGAACATTTCAAAAGATTCTTGATCATTACTTGGGATTAGGAACATCTGTTAGTCAGTATAAGACACCAAGATGTGTAGGTCCTGCACACAACATTGGTTTGCTACTCTTGAATGAAAATGTTGTCAAGAACCATTTTAGTACTGCTTTCAATTGAAAAATATTTGGTGAGAGCTGGCAGTGGCCATGACTTGTTTTGTTTCTATGTTGGTTATTTATTTTATTTTTTTGAGAGGAAAAAATATATTATTTTGCTACATATTATTTTTATTTTATTTGACAGTAAAAAATCTAGCTCATTTCATTATTGATAATTATGAGAAGGCCTATAAGAAATCATATGAGAAATTAGAGGAATAATGCTTTCATGTTTTTATTTCTACAATCTAAAACTGTCTATATAGGAAAAGAAATTAACATGGACATAGTGACTAATAATATTTTCTAATGATTTATAATGACATAATATATTTTAATAATAACTAATAATGTGCCTGCTTCTGCTATGTTGCAACATTGAGGTGCTATGCTGATTTGCTATCACAGAACAATTTGAAGGGTAACTCAACTTTAACCTTTAGTTCTTCCAAGTGTTTATGAATCCACAATTACTCACAGATTCCTTGAGACATGGCTCTAAACTCGACTTTTGCACTACTCCAAGCAACAACACCTTGTTTCTTACATTTCCAAGTAACTAGATTTCCCGGGACATAGACACAATATCTAGTAGTAGTTTTCTTGTCAATAATTGATCCTACCTAATCACCATGTGTAAATATAGAGACATCACTCTCATTAGTTTTTATGAAGTACAAACCTTTTTCCAGGATTGGATTTTAGGTACCTTAAGATTTGGTAAATTGCGCCTAGGTGTTTTTCATAGGAAGAAAGCATGATTTGGCTTCCAACACTTATAGAGATAATGCATAAATATAAGCTTACCAACTAACCTCTAGTATCGTCTAATATCAACATGAACATTACCTTTCTACCAGAGTTTTGTGTTCAATAGGGGTATCTGATGCTCTACACCCACTCATTCCAGTTTCCTCCAAGAGGTCTAGGATGTACTTTCTTTGAGAAACTACAATTCCCTTTTTTGAGGGTGTAATGTCAACTCCAAGAAAGTATTTAAGGACACTTAAATCCTTTATCGCTAACTCTTTTGCCAAGTTTTTCTTCAATTTATCCATCTCAACTATGTCATCATCTCCTATGAGAATGATATCATCAACATATACAACTAGAATTGTGATCTTTCCATAATTGGAAAATCTCATGAATAAGGTATGAATTAATTGACGATGCATATATCCTTGTCTTTTAATTGACCAAGTTAATTTTTCGAACTAAGCCCTTGGACTTTGTTTGATACCATATAAAGATTTTTTCAATTCGCACACATTTGAACCAAACTTGTCCTCAAAACCTGGAGGACTATCCATGTATACTCCTTCCTCCAAATCACCACCGAGAAAAGCATTTTTTACATCATGTTGGTTAAGAGGACAATCTAAATTCATTGCCAAGGACAAAAGAACTCTGGTAGTGTAGGCATGGCAACGGTCGGCGGGGATGAGAAACCAAATCTCATTCCTGTCCCCGACGAATTTGGGTATTCCCACCCCATGCCCATCCCTGATATTATTTTTTTGGATAAAAATAAAAGTATTTTATAGCCTCGAACGCAATATTGTAATTCATTATCCAGCAAAGAGATTATGACAATTGATGACTATGGTGAAGGAGAAGCGAGAGGCCGAGAGTGTGAGACATGGAAGGAGAAAAGAGAGAAATATGATAAGTGAATTAGACTTTGGAGGAAAATAGTTGGGAAGACTGATTTTCCTTTTAAAATTAAAAAAAACTATAAAATATTTCTAATATTGATCAAAAGAGTGATCGAAATATATTATATTTGACAAATATCATGTTATACTTCAATTTTTTTATTTGTTTTATAAATCTCAAATGTATGATAACATATAAATTTAGTCATCTATAACCATCTCCTTTAAAACCCTAAAAAATCCAACCTCCAAATATACCCTGAAAATGTATACATACACATTTCATTTTAAGCAAAGTGTGATGTATTAATAACATGCTAAATTATTTTTGCTTCATAAAATTTAGGAGACATTACAAAATGTGTATGAAAATTGAAAAACTCTTAACTTTTAGCTATAAAAATTAATTTCCTATTTATTAGTATCAAACATACTATTTTAAGACAAAACCAATGTAACGGTAATCCCGAAACTCCTTCAACCCAAATCAATCATTTATTTCTCTCCTCATACTTAATTACTTGCATTTTCATCTCTTACTCTTTCAACCCCCTTCTCTTTATTCTTTGCACATTTTGCAATTTGTTTTTGTGTTTGGAGATGGGGCAACAAACTTTGATCTATAGCTTTGTGGCTCGTGGGACCATGATTCTTGCAGAGTACACAGAATTTTCTGGAAATTTTTCCACCATTGCCTCTCAATGTTTGCAAAAGCTTCCTTCTTCTAATAACAGATTCACCTACAATTGCGACGGCCACACTTTCAATTACCTTGTTGATAATGGCTTCAGTGAGTTATGAATGCATCTTTGAAATTTGCATAATTTAGTATAACTTTGTGATGATTGATTATATTCTATGGAGTTTTTTTTTTTTTTTTTTTTTAATATAGATCTTGGATTTTTTTTCCATTTGTTTTTTCAATTTCATGTTTGATAACTATAACATGAATTATAAGGGTGAAAGAGTTCATTCATGCACTAACACTTGATCCATTCCTCTCTATTGTAGCTTACTATTTTTGTTATGCAATGTTGCTGAAAAATCACAATACAAAAGAAATCTTTTTCTAGTTTTATTTATTTTAATTGTTTTTAATAAAACCAATATGAGACTTGTATCTAGAAAACAACATAATACATATGAAAACATGTTATGAAGTTTTTGTGTGTTTGTATATATGACATTAACATTCAAGATATGGTTCACATGTAATGCATTGGTTTTCAACTCATAACATTTTGGATCCTCTCCTATAATGCAGCGGTGCAGCAAATTCTTAGTTTTTTTTTTCCTCACTAAAAACAAATTTGCTGCACTTTGCATGTGGGAGAGAGGATTCAAATTCTATTTTGGTAGGATGCAGTCACGGTAGAATGAGATTATCGATCTTTATTTAAGCGATAATCAAAGATTTTGAAAATTTAACTGAGAAAGTGTATGAAACTTGGCATAAGTTTTTTCTTTGTTCTGCATTTTGTAGCCTACTGCGTGGTGGCGGTTGAATCTGCTGGTAGACAAATTCCTATTGCTTTTCTTGAGCGTGTCAAGGAAGAATTTAGCAAAAAATATGGTGGTGGCAAAGCTGCAACTGCTTCAGCTCGTAGTCTCAACAAAGAATACGGGTACCTCATTTTTCTTATTGAAATTTTGATGATTAATGCATTTTTGCTTACAATTTTTTTTAAGCAAACATAGTACCTATAAAAAGTTTTATTTTGAACTAGTTTCATTGAATTACTTGTTGTGCATCGTTTAAGGGTAATGATAGATATAGCGAGAGACATATCCCGAAATGATCACGACAGGCAACCATGCATGGTAGTTTTTATATTTCTTTGACTAATCCAATGGTTGCATTCTTTCGGGATGATTTTGTTGTGTGTTGCCTCAGGATTAATAGCATCATCTATCATTTAATTAGAAGATTTTATCTTTCCATATAATTGTTATCATAGTAAAATTTATGCATGATTAAATAATAAAAATATAGAAACTTTAACAATACCCTTGATTGATACAAAAAATAATTTTACTATGCAATAAATAATGATTACTAATGCACTATGCATGAAAATATATAGGCCAAAATTAAAGCAGCAAATGCAATATTGTGTTGATCATCCTGAAGAGATTAACAAGCTTGCCAAAGTGAAGGCTCAAGTTTCTGAAGTTAAGGGTGTTATGATGGAGAACATTGAAAAGGCAAGACCTTCAAAATTATCATTGCATAAAGTTCTAATTGAAAGAGTTACTTTAATTAATCACTATACATTTAAATATTTTTCATTAAATTTATTATAGGTTCTTGACCGTGGAGAAAAGATTGAGATGCTAGTGGATAAGACTGACAACCTTCGATCACAGGTTAGTATCATATGTGTACTTGCAAAAGTACAATAATGAGTTTAGACTGTTTATTCAATGTTTTGAGAAGGCTCTCAAGAAGGGTATTTATAACCCTTTGTGGGCTTGTATTTCGGTGACTTAAGCCTCAAACAGCTTGGGCCCTAAGTCACTCTAGAACATTCTAGATGTTTCTAAAAGCTTGTTAAGACGGCGCTTTTAGGTGGACGCGCCTAGGGCTTTAGGAGCCCTTCAAGAGGGCGGCTGAGCCCTTCTAAAGGGCATGTATGCCCTTAAAGTTATATTGACGGTCCAATATGAAATATTTCATTAATCATGTTTCATTTGTACACGCACTTGACATAGTTGTATCATATGTTGCAGGCACAAGATTTTAGAACACAAGGAACAAAGATGAAAAGAAAGATGTGGATTCAAAATATGAAGATCAAATTGATTGCCGTTGGTATCATCTTTGTTATTATTTTAATGATTTTTATGTCAATATGTCGTGGCTTCAGTTGCCTACATTAGTTTATTTTCCTTTGATCTATTGTACAAGATTTCATACGTAACATTTGTTTGTAATTGTTCTTAATCTCATTAAATTTTTTAGTTGATTCTATATAGTTCAATTAAGTACTATATATATGTCTAATATTTGTTCAAAATAAGAAGCCAAAATTAGCAGAAAAAGAATATACCATCTAGAGCAATATACTAATTTTTTTACCAACATTATATTTATGAAAAATGTTAACGTGTGCCCTTAAGACATAAGTTAAGAAGATAAATGTAGAAGGTTTTTCTTGGAACTTGTGCATTCAATGTCTCAAAAGTTGCAAAAGTTATATTTTTAAAATAAAATTTATTTTTAATTTTCATTTTAATCTCCTTAACTTGTGCCTTAAGATCACAAGTTACATGACTCTATATTTATATAACCGGAAGCAGATGACAGAATAAGGGGTACTTTATTACTTAATTTGGCTTTTGTGGAAATTTTAACTATTTGCATTAATGCTTTTATTTGTCAATCCTTTTGTTTATTTAATCTTTTAAAAAAATAGAAAAAAAGTTACATATTGTTTTTTTGTGTGGACTTTCGTTGCTGCTATTGCTTATCCAAGATGAGATCTGAAATAAATTAAATGTACATATATAGCAAATTGTAGAGTTAGTCAAACTTTGAAGTGTTGATGTTTACATATGGAATAATTACCAGTGCTAGAAGGCATATGTTAGTAAGTCAAACGGTTGAATTCATGTATGCATTGGTTGCCAGTGCTCGATGGCATAGGTTTGTCAAAGTTGAAATTCAACCGTTTAAAGCCAAAATTACTTTTATATCTATTAACTTGATTTTAGATAACGATTGATCTTATATCTATTTTTTTTTTATTTTATTTTGATTTTTCACCCGCATACAATACACTAAATGGTGGAACCTTTTCCCGGATCCTGCGTATGCGGGAGCTTTAAGTGCACCGGATTGCTCTTTATTTTGATTTTTCACTCATGTTTTACATATTAATTTTCAAACTTCAAAAATATAGTTTTCATTAGGACATAACATATATTTAAGATTGAAAGTTTACGGAGAAATAAAACTATAAATTTAAAGTTTGAATTGTATATCTAAACACAAGTTAATTATTTAATGGAAAACTATTTACCACTATCTTTTTTTTTACAAATATTTACCACTATCTTTATTTTTTAATTTTTTTTAAAAGTTTATCATTACAATGAATATTGAGTTGACTTATATCTCACAAGAGTGTGAGTTTAACTTCCGTTAGCAACATAAAAACTTTGTTAATGGGCAATTTTCAAGTACATCAATCAACGTTCTTTAAATTCTGAAGTCTATCTTAATCTTGGTCATGACTCCCAAGATCCAACACATTTACACTTTCTTTCATAATTTTTTTTATTATTAATTCCACCATTCCACCTAGAGTGATTATCTAAATCTTCTTGAGATAACAAAAAGGAAAGGATAATGGTTAAAAAAAGATAGCAATTTGGTAAACAGTGTTTAATATTTTGGCGTTTTATACCATAATAAAATTTCAAAAGGACAACCTCTTTAAATCTACCCATTCAGGTAAAGGATTTTGAGTGGAATCAAGCCATACTTGAACGATATTGAGTGAGTGGAGTCAAGCCAAATCAAGAGAAGCATGCACAATTGAAATGCATATTCATCCTATTAAGCCGCACTAAAAAATCCAACAAAGTGATGAGAAAGTGATGGCCTCACATGTGCTCCAATTGCTTGTGGAATTTCTCTTTGTAGGGACTCAAAGATGAACCTTTTCAAGATTGCATGATGAGTAGTGAGATGGAAAAACCCACCCTTGATAGAGACAAACCATTGGATGGAAAGCTTTTATATATATCACCCAACTTCTTTTATGTCGGTATCCTTCAGATTAGTAGGGCCACTAGGAATACTGGTTGGATATTTGGTGGGGGCCTTTTTCCAGTTCCTGTGTGTTGTACATAATTTATATTTTGTTCACATTTAATTTAAAAGAGTAGTTTATATGTATATGGTGTTAAGGTTAATTTTTACATAATTATTACGTATGCACTTACGTCTATATGTGTTGCAACGTGTTTATGTGTAGTAGTTTTTCTTTTTTGAAGAACCATGCACTACAGTTTGTTTGTCTAGTAAAACCAGTTTGTCTGGTAAATAAAACGTGCATATATGAATTTAACCTCCACTACATGTGTGAAGACCTTTTTATGAGTGATTTATAAATATATCTTTGTTGTTCATTTGTTTTTGAGATTTGCTTTGACCTTCGTGAACCTTTATAGCCAACTCTCTTGAACTTCTATTTTAAAAAAGACCAATCGTTGCGGATCTTGAATTTGGTTTAGCTGATTATGCGTGTCTGGTGGAATATGAGTATGACATTAAGTCGGTGCATTCTGAACCTAATTGTGTGTATGATGAGAAATCCCTTGTGGAGACGCTTGTGAATCAATTGAAAAGTGACAGGAATCAAGAGATACAAAATATTTCATAAGGGGATATAGTCAAGAAGGCATGTGATAAGAATGGTAATCAAGAGGTAAATAAGGATTTCATGCCGAGTGTGTCCAAAATCTATTATGTGGTTAAAGGTATTGGTATGAAAATTGATGTGGTTGAGCCTCAAAAAGAAGGTGAGTCTAAAAAAACAATCAAGGCTTCTTGTAGTTTAAATGACACAAATAAGTCTTGTAGTCATGAGGTGGACTCAAAGGCAACTAAACAACGAAGAAGAAAGATGATGCCATCTGCTAATGATTTGAAAATGGTGGCTCGGTTGTCTGAATAAGATAAGAGTGCGTTGATTCATTCTCTTAGGCACGCAAAAAAAATTTAAGGTGAGTAGTAGGTCTTCGAAGGACATGCTTGGTAAATCAGTAGGAGTTTCTTTGCCAGTAGAGTCTGATTCCTCGACATCAAATACAGATTGGAAAAATTGGGTAGTGGTGCATGGTAACAAGAAGAAGGTTAAGGCTGATGTTTGCGAGGTTGGAAAGATTATTGGAGTTTAGTGTAAGAATATGTTTCAAGTTCTATCTAGGGGCAGTGGGGGTGGGGAGAAGGTGGGTGCAATGGTGTTTGAGAAGGGTATGAGGGGGAAGGTGAGTAAGGAGGGTGTCAGTGTCTAGGGGGTGTGGTGGTGGTTGGTTGGAATTTGGGTGGGGTCATGAAATTTTTTTTCTTATAATGTGAGAGGGCTTGTGAAGGTGAGAAAAACCACAAGAAGGGGGGGTTGAATTGTGTTTTTGGAAACTTCTTCTTTTACGTTCTATAGAACTGTTCTCAGGTTCAGAGTCTGAGTGAGTTCAGAGTCTTTGCAGCGGATAAATGTAAAGAACAGAAGAAGAAAGAACACAGGCAATTATACAGGTTCCTTCCACAAACCGGAAATAGTCCTGTCCCCCTTGCACTTCCAAGGAGAGTTCCACAAAAATGTAATCTCAAATTACAAGTTGCTTAATCACACAAGAAAGAGACTTATCTTTGCTCAAGGACAACTCCAAGAGACTTCTATGCTCAATCACACCTGAAAGAGACTTCTATGCTCAAGGACAACTCCAAGAGACTTCCTTTGCTCAATCACAACTGAAAGAGACTTATCTTAACAATTACAAAGAATTGAATAAGGTTTTTGAATACTTGATATACAATCAGAGGTATTCACAATACAATAAGAAACAGAACAGACTCTGTTTTTCTAGACACTTAAGAATTCTAAGATATGAACAATTGAAAGAATTCTCTAAGTTGTTGATGTTATGTTTTCGATGTTTTGCACAGAGTATTGGCCTTGTATATGCGTGTGTATATTTTTATGTTCTCTAAGTCTTCATCCCTATTTATAGAGGATTTGAGAGACGTTAAGAATTAGCCGTTACATCAACTTGTCTTGCTTTGAAGCTTTGATTCTTCACCCTTGATCTTTTGCCTGATTTGATAGTTGTCCTATGAAGAACTAATTTCAAATCTATTCCATTACTAAAGGAACAACGTCTGCAGCAATGTTACTGTTATCTTTGTCTTAATGTAGAGACAAAGATTGCAGAGATGATGGTTGCAGAGTTCGTGGCTGTACACTTCGTACATTGTCCTTTGTCAACTCTGGTGAAGTAGCTTCTGACGAGATATGCTTCTGATGACCATTGTTTCTAATGACCTTGCTTCTGATGACGTGTCTTCAGGAGCTCTTCTTCAGACCCGTTTCTTCAGACGCAGTTCTTCAGACGCATTATTCCAGATGCTTCTAAGCTTCAAATAAAATTCCTTTGCTCTTGAACTTGTTCAATCAGAATCTTTATGAATAGTACTTTGATTATGGATCCTGTACACTTGAACAAATTGTTTAGCATATCCAATTGATGATTTTTAATACCTTGTTATTGTCAAAACTCAATAGCTGATATTGTGAAACACCCTTTGTTCCAACATGGTGCATACTTGAAAGCTTTAGGTGATATTGTCAGTTCTTCAGATGGTTTGTTTGTCAAGAATAACATGATTTATGAATTGATATATGAATGTACACATTGATGATTATTATATGAATGCATATGTTGCATTAACATGATGATTATATGAGGTTGCAATTAAATGATGAATATTTGTGGGATTATAATGTGGAGTCGTTGTTGTTGTTGTCGTTGATGTCGTACGTTGTTGTTGAAAGTTATTGAGTCCATGCATACTCATAAAAGTTGGGGGCTCATACCCTGTGAATGTTAATCATTCAAAACACGTTGATTTTAGAGCCTGCGCTCTACACGTTGATTTAGGAGTTGATGATCCACACGTTGCTTTAAGAGTCATTGCTCTACACGTTGAAGTGAGAGCATATGCTCTAACGCGTTAATTGGTACCACATGCATATTGCATAGTCAAGTTGTTGTTAAGTCGTTGCATTGTCGTTAATGTTGCATTGTCGTCGTCGTTGTTGAGTTGTTGTCGTTGATTTTAAATGCTAAGTAGAAATAAATGAAGCATATGTAAAATATTATTGTTGTTTAGGTTGTTAAATTCCGTTGATGAATTATATGCTTACTATTATTGAATGTGAAATCTCATCCCTTCTGTTTGAATGTTGCCTCTACGTGGGTAACGTGCAGATATCCAGGATTAGCTGCTGATGTGAGTTAACTCTCTCGTGCGTCATCTTAGGGTCGCTCTGATACGTAACGGGATGGAGATTATTTGCTTGTTTTCCACTGTTGCGTATTAATTATGAACCATGTTGTTGAACCTTTTTGAATTAAGATTTTTAATTAAGTTGTTTACGTTGAGGCCATAGCGCCAAAGTTGTTGAACTATGAATCTATTTTCCGCTGCGATGTCATTGAAATTTTGACAAGGTTGTTTTAATAAATAGTAACTTTACTTTATTTATTCATGAAATGTAGTGTGACATTTCGTTTTACATTGAATACTCTGATTTATGTGTATTATGTAATTGTTGGGAAAATGGGATGTTACAATTGGTATCAGAGCAGGTCGGTCTGTCCGGTCAAGTAGTTGAGTCGCGTAGTGCCGTGTGACAGTTTAGTACTGTCATTGTGTTGTCCTGATTGTTGTTAGTTGTGTAGAGAACTAAGATGGCTGGAAGGAATGATGCTGCGATTGCTGCTGCGTTGCAAGCTATGGCTCAAGTTGTAGAGCAACAGCCTAATCCTGGTGCTAATGATGGAGTGAGGATGTTGGAAACTTTTCTAAGGAACCATCCACCTACTTTCAAGGGAAGGTATGATCCTGATGGAGCTAAGACGTGGCTCAAAGAAGTTGAAAGAATTTTCCGAGTCATGCAATGCAGTGAAGTCCAGAAGGTGCGTTTTGGTACGCACATGTTGGCTGAGGAAGCTGATGATTGGTGGGTAAGTGTGCTTCCAATCCTAGAGAATGGATGTAATACTTGGTATGAACTGGTTGGAGTATAACCATGTTCATATTAATTGTTTTAGTAAGTCGGTGTATTTTTCTTCTGCTGAAGAAGAGGGTGAAGCTGAGTTCTTGACTACTAAGCAGCTGAAGCAGTTGGTGCGTGATGGAATCCCGATGTTTTCCTTGATGGCGTCTTTGTCTGTTGAGAATCAAGCGGTAATTGATAAGTTGCGAGTTGTGTGCGAATTTCCAGAAGTTTTTCCTGATGTGCCGCTAGAGAGAGGGGTTGAATTTTCAATTGATCTTGTTCCGGGTACGAAGCCTGTGTCGATGGCGCCTTACCGTATGTCGGCTTCTGAATTGGCTGAGCTGAAGAAGCAGTTAGAGGATTTGTTTGATAAGAAGTTTGTAAGACCGAGTGTTTCACCTTGGGGAGCGCCGGTGTTGTTAGTTAAGAAGAAAGACGGTAGCATAAGACTGTGTATTGATTATCGGCAGTTGAATAAAGTGACGATAAAGAATAGGTATCCACTCCTGAGAATTGATGACTTGATGGATCAGTTGGTGGGTGCACGTGTGTTTAGCAAGATTGATTTGAGATCGGGTTATCACCAGATTAAAGTGAAAGATGAAGATATGCAGAAGACGGCCTTTAGGACACGTTACAGACATTACGAATATTCAGTGATGCCTTTCGGTGTTACTAATGCGCCAGGTGTATTTATGGAATACATGAATCGTATTTTTCATGCTTATTTGGATCGCTTTGTTGTTGTATTCATTGATGACATTTTGATATACTCTAAGTCCGAAGAGGAACATGCTGAGCATTTGAACATTGTTTTGCAAGTGCTGAAAGAGAAAAAGTTGTATGCCAAGTTGTCGAAATGTGAATTCTGGTTGAATGAGGTGAGTTTTCTTGGCCATATTATTTCTGGTAGTGGTATTGTTGTAGATCCGTCTAAAGTTGATGCAGTATCACAATGGGAGACTCCTAAGTCGGTTACCGAAGTTGGAAGCTTTTTGGGTTTGGCAGGTTACTACCGCAGGTTTATAGAAGGATTTTCAAAGTTGGCACTACCGTTAACTCAGTTGACCTGTAAGGGTAAAGCTTTTGTGTGGGATGTTCAGTGTGAGAACAACTTTAATGAATTGAAACAGCGATTGACGACAGCTCCGGTTTTGATTTTACCGAAGTCAGATGAACCTTTTGTCGTTTATTGTGATGCGTCTAAGTTGGGTTTAGGTGGTGTGCTTATGCATCGAGGCAGTTGAGGATTCATGAACGAAATTATCCTACTCATGATCTAGAGTTGGCTGCAGTGGTCTTTGTGCTTAAGATTTGGAGGCATTATTTGTATGGTTCTAGATTTGAAGTGTTCAGTGATCATAAAAGTCTGAAGTATTTGTTTGGTCAGAAGGAATTGAATATGAGGCAACAAAGGTGGCTTGAATTGTTGAAGGATTATGATTTTGGTTTGAATTACCATCCAGGTAAAGCTAATGTTGTTGCAGATGCTTTAAGTAGGAAGACTTTACATATGTCAGCTATGATAGTTAAAGAGTTGGAGCTACTTGAACAGTTTAGAGACCTGAGTTTAGTTTGTGAATTGTCACCTCAGAGTGTGAAGTTGGGAATGTTGAGGATTGATAGTGAATTTTTGAATAGTATCAAAGAAGCTTAGAAAGCGGATGTGAAGTTTGTGGACTTGATGGTTGGCTATAATCAGACTAAGGATAGTGACTTTAAAGTTGATGATCAAGGAGTGTTGCGATTTCGAGGCAGAATTTGTATTCCTGACAATGATGAGATGAAGAAGATGATTCTTGAAGAAAGTCACAGAAGTACCTTGAGTATTCATCCGAGAGCTACAAAGATGTATCATGATTTGAAGAAGTTGTTTTGGTGGTCTAGGTTGAAACGTGATGTGGCACAGTTTGTGTATTCATGTTTCATTTGTCATAAGTCAAAAGTTGAGCATCAGAAACCTGCTGGGTTGTTGACACTGTTAGATGTGCCAGAGTGGAAATGGGATAGTATATCCATGGATTTTGTGACGAGTTTGCCGAATACTCCAAGAGGGCATGACGCAATTTGGGTGATTGTGGATAGGTTGACGAAATTGGCTCATTTCATTCCGATTAACATCAGTCTTTCTGTATCTCAGTTGGTAGAGGTTTACATTCGCGAGATTGTGAAGCTACATGGTGTTCCGTCGAGCATTGTGTCAGATAGAGATCCAAGGTTTACTTCTAGATTTTGGAAGACTTTGCAAGAGGCTTTGGGTTCTAAGTTGTGGTTGAGTTCGGCGTATCATCCGCAGACAGATGGTCAGTCGGAGAGAACAATTCAGTCGTTGGAAGATTTGTTGAGAGTTTGTGTACTTGAGCAAGGTGGAACTTGGGATAGTCATCTACCGTTGGTAGAGTTCACGTATAATAATAGTTATCATTCTAGTATTGTAATGGCACCGTTCGAAGCTTTGTATGGTCGAAGGTGTAGAACTCCGTTGTGTTGGTTTGAGTCGGGTGAAAGTGTAGTTTTGGGGCCAGAAATTGTTCATCAAACTACTGAGAAGGTTAAGTTGATCCAAGAAAAGATGAAAGCGTCGCAGAGTTGACAAAAGAGTTACCATGATAAGCGTAGGAAAGACCTTGAGTTTCAGGAAGGAGACCATGTATTTCTGAGAGTCACTCGTGTGACTGGTGTTGGACGTGCGTTGAAATCGAAGAAATTGACTCCGGGGTTTATTGGTCCGTATCAGATATCGGAGAGAATTGGAACAGCGGCGTATAGAGTGGGTTTACCACCGCATCTTTCGAATTTGCATGATGTGTTTCATGTGTCGCAACTTCGGAAGTATGTTTCGGATCCATCTCATGTGATTCCGAGGGATGATGTACAAGTTAGAGATAACCTTACGGATGAGACCTTGCCAGTGAGGATTGAAGGTCGCGAAGTGAAGAAGTTGAGAGGCAAGGATATACCTCTTGTGAAAGTCGTTTGGGGAGGAGCGACTGGTGAAAGATTGACGTGGGAGTTAGAAAGTAAGATGCTGGAGTCTTATCCAGAGTTGTTTGCATGAGGTACATTTTCGAGGACGAAAATTTTATAAGTTGGGGAGAGTTGTAACGCCCTATTTATTTATTTGATTATTTTTGGCTGAATTTAGAGTCTTTTATATGACTTATGTGATGTATGTTGATTTATGACGTGTTGTTGTGTATTAATATTTTATTAAGTGGCTTTATATTATTATTTAGTACTATGTGTTGGAAATTAGAATAAATAGACTTGGAAGGGCTGGTTTGGAATTAATTAGAAATAGGTGGATGTGCTCATGATTTTCGGGTATCAATCCATTGATTGGTTTTGAACCTTCAATCTTTGAACTTTCTACTTTTATTTTTGGGAAGGGAAAAAGAGAAAAAAAACCCTTAGAGATTAGGTCCGGGGGTTGGTTTCGAAAAGGGAAGGTTTGACGCACCCTAAACAACTACAGTATTCCGTAGGAACCTCTTGGCTAAATTATCTTTGGCTAATTATTCGTTTATTTTGAAAACGAGTGCCTAAGAGTCTAAGTGAAAGAATGGAGGGAGAAGAAGTAAGATTTTGGTTATTTTTTATTTGATTTGGAAGGATTGGGTCCTTTGCCTACATACCCTAAAAAGGGATCAAAACCAATGTAGTTCACTCTCAAAACTTGTTTTGGTGAGTTAGGTTAATTTTATAATTTTGAAAATAATTTTGAGAAGGGGAAAGAGGCCTCAAGGCATGAGAGAAAATAAAGTGAGGTTGGTCAAATTTTAATTACAAGAAAATCAAGTCTAAAATGAAAGTTAAATTAATTAAATTTTTAATTAAGAAAATAAAAGGAGAAAAAGGCACTTGGATTGATCCAAAGTTTCTTAAGAAAATATTTTTTGGGTTTTGCATATTTGATTTTTTTTTGGTAAAAGATTTTTTCTAATTTAAACGCGAATTAGTAAACTAAGCGTAACGACGTAACGTTATAAAAAAAAAAAGAGATATTTACAAAGGATGTTGGATCCAAGTAAATTCTCAAGTTATGGAGATGAATCTAAAATTACTAGTAGTTTGATTTTAATAAAATAATTTAAGTCCAAAAATTAACCTATTTTTGTCCCTAATTCATTTTGGTCCTCGATTGCGGTTTATGTCATAATGCGGAAAATAAATGTGATTTGTGTCGGTGCTACTTTTATTATATGAGTATTACATGGTCCCTAAATACATGCTAAATCTCCAAGAAACAAATAAATAGC